>JAANMX010000145.1_pt1 | contig 88281 bp, 61 predicted proteins | sample 7279681 | NCBI WGS metagenome assembly JAANMX01 (sample SAMN14094542, study PRJNA606508) | bioreactor metagenome | isolation source: A lab-scale SPAN reactor treating ammonium-rich wastewater day 351 | place: Ireland: Galway | collected 2018-01-01
CCGCCGCTGCCGCGTGACCGGTCTCGTTCCAGTGACCGTCGAAGCGGAAGTACGGCCCGCCCAGCACGCCGCGGTCGACCGCGCGCAGCGCCGGCGTCAGGTCGAGGAGCGGATACCCGTCCTCCGCCGCAATCGCCGCGAGGCGGCGCGCGACCAGGCCGCGGTCCCAGACGCGCTCGTTGAGGGCGAAGCGCAACCGGGTCAGCTCCCAGTCGCGATCCGACACCTCCATCCGGCTGGGCACGTAGACGAGCGCGAAGCGGGCGCCATCCGCGGCCACCTGTCTCGACAGCGCCCGCAGGATGCCGGCCGTCTGGCGCCAGGCCGCTTCCACCTCGCGCTGGCCGCGCCGGGCCTTGTAGACGAGCAACTGGGCGTCGATGCCGTCGTCCCCCAGCGGTTCCCACAGGCCCAGCCGCGACAAGGCCTGGAAGGCACGCGGGGCACCGCGCATCAGTCGGTTCGCGAACCAGTCGAACGCCGCCGAGCCGCGCAGGTACTGCGGAGGTTCGGGCGTCGCCGGCTGGGGATCGGGCGGCGCGGGGCGGGCGACCGGGAAGTTGGCGATCGCGGGCGGCTCGTCGCCCCGCAGTTGCAGCAGCGGCTTCGGGGACCCCCAGTACCGGTCGATGGTGTTGGCGAGGATGTCGTTGTAGTAGAGGAAGACCAGCACGACGTCCGGCCGCAGCGCGCGGCCGCGATCCAGGTACCACAGGTACTCCTGGTCGGTGCTGTAGGCGGCGACTCCGGCGTTGAGCACCTCGGTGGGACAGGTGCGGCCCAGTTCCGCTTCCGTTCGCCGGGTCACCGTCTGCTCCAGCGGCACGGTGTAGCCCTCCAGGAAGGAGTCGCCGAGGGCGAGCACGCGGCGGCTGCCTGCGGGGGGCAAAGCCGTGCGCTCCGGGTCGCGCATGCCGAGCGAGTTGACCTCGACGCGTACGGTGTACTCCCGACGCCGGTACGTCGCGCTCCTGCCCGGGGCCAGCCGCCAGCCCAGCCGCTCGTCGTGCATCGTGTACTGGACCGGTTCGAAACCCTCCTTGCCGCCGCCGCGGCGGGCGTCGAGCACGCGGGCCGCGATCTCGAGGACGGCGGCACAGAAGAGGAGGGAGATCGAGAGCAGCGCGAGGCGCAGCAGCCACTCGCGGCGGGCAGCGGTCATCAGGAGCAGAAGACTACTTCAGGGGAGAGCCGGCGCCGAAAAGAGCGAAGGCGCGGAGCCTGGGGAGGGACCGCGCCTTCGTTGCCGGCGGGCTCGCCCGGGGGGCGGGCCCGCTTCCTGCTTTCGGGAACTACTTGGAGCCGAGAACGGCGTCCTTGGCGGCCTTGGCCACCACGAACTTCAGGCGCTTCCGGGCCGGGATCTTGATGGCCTCGCCCGTCTGCGGGTTGCGGCCCATGCGGGCCTTGTAGTTCCGGACGACGAGCTTCCCGACGCCGGGGATCGTGAAGCCGTTCTTGGCTTCCTTGTGGGCCATCGCGGCCAGGGTCTCGAGCGCCGCAGCGGCCGTCTTCTTCGGCACGTCGAGCTTCTCGGCCAGGGCGGCCACGATCTTCGACTTGGTCATCGGCTTCGCCATTCGAGTGAATCCTCCTAGTCAGACTCGTTCAAAGGAGCACGGGGTTGAAAGCGACCAGCTTTGACGAGTGCGCGCGCATTGTACATGCGCCGCGAGTGCGACTGTCAAGGACTTCGTGAAGGTGGGTCGCTCAGGGCCGCGCGGACGGCGCCTGCAGCGTGCGGACGACGAACACGACCTCTCCCGGCGCGGCCAGTCCCAACTCCTCGCGGGCGATGCGCTCGATGGCCCGCGGGTCGGAGCGCAGCGCGCGGATCTCCTCGACGAGCCGTGCGTTCTCCGCGCGCAGCTCCTCGAGCTCGAGCCGGGCCTGCTCGGCCCGGGCCTGGCTCTTCCAGAGGGCGAGCATGCCGCCGTCGCCCAGGAACGAGCCGACGACCAGGGCGATGAACGCGACGCCGGAGAAGAGCATCACCGCCTTGCGGCGGGTGCTGGGCGTGCGTTCGCGCTTCGAAAGCTGGACCTGAGGTGGCACTTTAAGACCTGAGTCCAAGATCCTACCCTGCTTGAATTCTGGCCGCTAAACAGCGGCCGCCACTCCGACCCGGCGCCCGGCCGATTCCGCGGCCGCCGCCTGGTACTCCTTCATCAGTCCGACCAGCTCGTCGTTGACCTTCTTGAGCTCCTTCAGCCCCTCCCGGAACTCGCGGTGGGCGTCGACCAGCTCCTTGGCGGCTGCCGCCCCCTGCTCGTCGAGGTAGGCGAAGGCGGCCTTGCCTGCCCGGCGGGTCGAGAGCACGTAGTACGGCCCGTGCTTGTGGCCCTCCTGGCACACGCAGCCCTCCTTGCCGCACTCGGAGAAGCGGGCGAACAGCGAGCCGGGGAGCTGCTCGCGCAGCGCCAGCAGGCGCTCCACCAGCGCGCGCTGCTCGGCCAGCCGCTCCTGCACCCGCCGCCTGAGGTCGTCGATTCGTGCCATTTCTTGCAGTACGTCTATAAAAAAGTGCTGCAAGAGTAGACGCGAGGAGTGGAGCTGTCAACGCCTTTCTGGCGGCCGGGCTAGGATTCCGGGCGGGCGGGGGACCGCTGGAGGGCGCCGACGATGTGGCTGGTGAAGACGGAGCCGGAGGAGTACTCGTTCGCGCGGCTTTGCGCGGAGAAGAGCGGGGTGTGGGACGGGGTCACCAACCCGGCCGCGCAGAAGAACCTGCGCGCGATGCAGGTGGGCGAGAAGGTGTTCGTCTACCACACGGGCGGCGAGAAGGCGGTGGTCGGCGTCGCGAAGGTCGCGGGCGCGGCCCGCATCGACCCGAAGTACCCGAACGGCAAGCTGGTGGTGGTCGACCTGGAGCCGGTCGCCGCGCTCGCGCGGCCGGTGACGCTCGCCGAGATCAAGGCGCTGCCGCTGTTCGCGGACAGCCCGCTGGTGCGCCAGGGGCGGCTGTCGGTGGTCCCGCTGACCGCACCACAGGTGAAGGCGATCGAGGAGCTGGGACGGAAGTGAGCGGGGCTGGCGCGGACGCGCTCGTCGTCCTGTGCACGGTGGCGGAGGCGGCGGACGCCGACCGGATCGCGCGTGCCCTCGTCGAGCAGCAACTCGCGGCCTGCGTCCACGTGCTGCCGCGGGGGACCTCGACCTACCGCTGGCAGGGCGTGGTGGAACAGGCGCAGGAGCACCAGCTCGTGATCAAGACCGCGGCCGAGCGCTTCGAGTCCCTGCGCGCGGCCCTCGTGCAGCTCCACCCCTACGAGGTCCCGGAACTGATCGCGCTCCCGATCACCGCGGCCCACCCCCCGTACCTGGAGTGGCTCCTGGAGCAGTCGCGGGGGTAGGGGCCCAGCTTCACGTCTTTGAAGCGCTGGCCAGGCGCCGCGAGTGTCAGCCTCAGCCGGGCCGGGCGGCGGAGGGCCTCCGGGGGCTGGCCTCGCTCGCGACGCTCGGCGCGGCGGCGCGCGCGCGCTGTCCACCGTTCATGCGAACGCGCCTTCGGCGCGTGACGCGTCGAGGTGGTGCACGCCGCGCACCCGCGGGCGGGCTGGCGCTCGGCCCGCGGCGGTGAGCCGCCGCGCTCTCGCTGCTCGCGAAGGCCACCCCCTCCGGCCCCCGGTCCCCGCCCGCGGTGACGGCTTCAGCGTTCTCCTGCGCAGCGGCCTCTCACGCCAGCCGGTCCCTCAGCCAGCCCGTCAACCCCGCATCGACCACCATTCGCGACAGCCGATCTGGCAGGACGACCTCGAAGCAGTCGGTGTCCAGGCTGGCGTCGAGACCCTCGGCCCGGCCTGAACCAGGCCCTGCACTTCTCCGCCTCGGCTCGCGTGGCCATGGACTTGACCTGGACCACCCTTCTGAACTTCGAGATGGCGTCCTGCTCGATCGGCCCCGGCTGGAGGCGCCCCCACCACATTCGCGACTGTGCGAACGTGACCCAGATGTCTTCTGGGCCGGATTCACAGAAGCGCCTCAGGGCTCGATAGTCGGCGGTGGCCGCGCCGACTCGGGCGGCTGCGTTCCGGTCGCCGCCCTTGCTCCGGGCCTTCTCCCGGCGCATCGCGCGCTGGATTCGGCCCCACCGGCCCTGGAGGATGTCGTCGAGGCTCGTGCTGTCCCAGCCGACCCGCGCATAACCCCGGTCGATGCTGTCGACTTCCCACGCCCCACCCTTCCCCAGCTTCAGGTAGTAGGCGCGGATTGCGGAGTCACTGGGGCGTCCCACCTCCCCAACGTATCACCGTGCGGAGCGCAGGTGGCGACCCCGGGGGGCCACTTGCGTTCTCGGCGTCTGGCTGGTTAGGTTGGCCGCCGCCGCTCTCAACTGGCCGGGAGAACCTGTGACCGTCGAGACCCACGCTCAGCTCGCGTCGTTCGTCTGGAGCATCTGCAACCTGTTGCGGGGACCGTACAAGCGCAACGAGTACCGCAAGGTGATCCTGCCGCTGACCGTGCTGCGGCGGTTCGACTGCCTGCTGGCGCCGACGAAGGACAAGGTGCTGGCGAAGAAGGCCGAACTGAAGGGCAAGCCGGACGAGTTGGTCCGGCGCGCGCTCGAGAGGATCACGGGCCACTCCTTCTACAACACTCACAAGCTGGATTTCGTCCGGCTGCTCGACGACCCCAACCAGCTCGCGGCCAACCTCAGTCACTACATCGGCGGCTTCTCGCCGAACGTGCGCGAGATCTTCGACCGCTTTGCGTTCGAGCCGCAGATCTCGCGGATGGCCGAGAAGAACCTGCTTTACGAGGTCGTGAAGGCATTCGCCCGCGTCGACCTCTCGCTCGAGCGTGCCGACGAGCTGCAGATGGGCTACGTGTTCGAGGAGCTGATCCGGCTCGGGGCCGAGCAGGCGAACGAGGAGGCGGGGGAGCACTTCACGCCACGCGAAGTGATCAAGCTGATGGTCAACCTGCTGCTGGCGCCGGAGCCGGACCTGGGCCGCAGCCACGTCGTCAAGACCGTTTACGACCCGGCCTGCGGAACCGGCGGCATGCTCTCGGTGGCGGAGCGCTACATGCGCGAGCTGAACGCCAAGGCACGACCTGTGCTCTACGGTCAGGACTGGAATGACGAGGCATGGGCCGTCTGCAAGGCCGACCTGCTGATCAAGGGCGAGGACGCCGACAACATCCGCCTCGGCGACACCTTCACGAAGGACGCCTTCGAATACGACGAGCGCGGGCGGCGGGTGGCGTTCGACTACATGCTCGCCAACCCGCCGTTCGGCGTCGAGTGGAAGCAGCAGCAGCGGTTCGTCGAGAACGAGCGCGACACCCGCGGCTTCGACGGCCGCTTCGGGGCCGGCACCCCGCGGATCAACGACGGCTCGCTGCTGTTCCTGCAGCACATGCTGTCGAAGATGCGGGCGGTCGAGAAGGGCGGCAGCCGGATCGCGATCGTGTTCAACGGGTCGCCGCTGTTCACGGGCGACGCCGGCAGCGGCGAGAGCGAGATCCGCCGCTGGATCCTGGAGAACGACTGGCTGGAGGCGGTCGTTGCGCTGCCCGACCAGCTCTTCTACAACACGGGGATCTCGACCTACGTGTGGGTGCTGACCAACCGCAAGGAGCCGCACCGCCGCGGCAAGGTCCAGCTCGTCGACGCCCGGAACTTCTTCGTCAAGATGAAGAAGAGCCTGGGCAACAAGCGCAACAAGATCGGGGACAAGGCCGAGGGCGAGCCCGACCAGATCGGCGCGATCGCCCAGGTGCACGGGGACGCCCGCGACGGCGACACGCGGCGGCTGGTGGTCGACGGCGAAGAGAAGGAGCTCGTGGTCAGCCGCGTGTTCGACAACGCGGACTTCGGCTACCGCAAGATCACCGTCGAGCGCCCGCTGCGGCTGAGCTTCGCGCTGACGGCCGAGCGCCTGGCGCGGCTCGAGCAGGAGAGCGGCTTCCGCAACCTGGCGGCGTCCGCGAAGAAGGCGGAGAAGGCGCGCCAGGCCGAGATCGCGGAGGGCGAGGCGCGGCAGGCGGAGTTGCGGGCGGTGCTGGCCGCGCTCGGCGAAGGCGGCGAGCCGCGGACCTGGCGCGGTCGCGCGGCGTTCCTCGAGGACCTGCACGCCGCCGCGAAGGCGCGCGGCCTGCGGCTCGCGGCGCCGGAGGTGAAGGCGATCGTCGCGGCGCTCGGCGAGCGCGACGAGACCGCGGAGATCTGCCGCGACCGCGACGGCCGCCCGGAGCCCGACGCCGACCTGCGCGACACCGAGACGGTGCCGCTGAAGGAGGACGTGCAGGCCTACTTCGAGCGCGAGGTGCGTCCCCACGTGCCCGACGCCTGGATCGACGAGAGCAAGACGAAGGTTGGCTACGAGATCCCGCTCAACCGCCACTTCTACCGCTACGAGCCGCCGCGCCCGCTGGAGGCGATCGAGGCCGACATCAAGCAGCTCGAGTCCGAGATCCTGACCCTGCTCAAGGACGTCACGGCATGAAGTGGAAGCCGTACCCGAGCTACAAGCCCAGTGGCGTGGAGTCGCTGGGCGCTCAGCCGGCGCACTGGGAAGTGCGGCCCCTGATGCGCCTCATCGATACCGACCGCCCCATCATGTACGGCATCGTCCTGCCTGGACCGGACGTGGATGACGGCATTCCTATTGTCAAGGGTGGGGATATCAAGCCAGGCCGCCTCGCTCTCGATCGCCTGTGCCGCACGACGTTCGAGATCGAGGCGTCCTACGCGCGAAGCCGCCTCAAGGGCGGAGACATCGTCTTCTCGATTCGAGGGACGGTCGGAGAAACGGAACTGGTCCCCGATGAAATCGCGGGCGCGAATCTCACTCAAGACGCTGCCCGCGTGGCCCCACGCAGGGATGTCGACGCGCGGTGGCTAATCTTCGTACTCAAGGCTCGAGGTGTCACAGAGCCGCTCCTGTCCCTCAGCCTGGGCGCTGCGGTGAGGGGCGTGAACATCCGGGACCTCAAACGCCTCCGCGTGCCCGTTCCCCCCGCGCGAGAACAGCGCGCGATCGCGCACTTCCTGCAAGCTGCCACGGCGAGGTTGGATGCGCTGGTGGCGAAGAAGCGGGCGCTGGTCGAGAGGCTGCGCGAGAAGCGCACCGCCCTCATCTCGCGGACGGTCACCCGCGGCCTCCCTCCGGAAGCCGCCCGCGCCGCCGGCCTCGCCCCCCACCCCAAGCTGAAGCCCTCAGGCATCCCCTGGCTCGCCGACATCCCCGAGCACTGGAGCGCCGTTCCGCTGCGCCGAGCCGCCCTCGTACTGGACTGCAAGCACCGGACGGTTGAGTTCGTCGATGACGGCGTCCCCGTGGCCAGCATTCGCGAGGTGCACGGATTCGAGGTCGATCTCTCCGCGGCGAAGATGACAACCGAGGAAGAGCACCGCGACCTGTGCGAAGGAGGGCGACGCCCCCTCGTCGGCGACATCATCTACAGCCGCAACGCGACGGTCGGCGACGCAGCGCTCGTGGCGACTACCGAGCGATTCAGCATGGGCCAGGACGTCTGCCTCCTTCGCCCGCTCGGGCACGTCTCGCGCTTCCTGGTGCATGCGCTCCGTTCGCAGCCGGTCCGGGAGCAGGTCGAGTCCCTGATGATCGGTTCGACCTTTCGGCGGATCAACGTCAGCCAGATCAACGCCTTCCTCGTGCCACTGCCGCCAGTCCCCGAGCAACAAGCGATCGCCGAGTACCTCGACCGGGAGACGGCGCGGATCGACCGCCTCGTCGAGAAGGTCGAGGCCGCCATCCTGCGCGTGCAGGAGTACCGCCAGGCCCTGATCACGGCCGCCGTCACCGGCAAGATCGACGTCCGCGAGAAAGCCCCCGGTCCCGCAGCGGCCTGAACCCGGCCTACCTTCGTCCGACAGAAGGAGGGGTCGACATGGACGTGGCTGATAAACTGGTCGCCGTGAAGACGTCGACGCGCGCCGGCTCGTCTCGTTCCCGGGCGCCGAGGGTCCGCCGAGTCGGGGTCGCGACCGCCAAAGCCCGACTGGCCGAGGTCCTGCGCGATCTGGCGGATGCCCCTGTGGTCATCCACAGCCGGGGGCGGGATGTCGGCGTGCTCGTCGACGTCGGGACGTTCGAGCGGATGGCGGAGAAGGAAGGCCCTCTCACCGGAGGGGCCGCCTTCCTCGACGCCGTCGAGGCCCTGAAGGCCCGGTTCGGGGGCGGCGTGGACGACTTCCGTCCGCCAGCGTTCCGCTTCAGGCCCAAAGAAGCGTTCGCGGGTGCTCGCCGCCGTTGAGCGCGGGCTATCTCGTCGACACCAACGTCATCTCGGAGTCCATGCGGCCGGCACCACACGCCGGGGTGCTCGAGTGGCTTCGCACGCAGCTTCCGCTTCGGCTCGCCTCGGTGACCGTGTACGAGCTGTCGCGCGGCGTTCAATTGGCGCCCGCTGGCCGGCGTCGTCGGTTCCTCGACGAGTGGCTGAACGCGTTGCTGGGCGGACCGGCAGAGATCGTGCCGTTCGAAAAGGACGCCGCCATCGCCGCCGCGGCCATCGAGAGTTCCGCCCGCCGCCGGGGGCGACCCGTCGCCCAGCGCGACCTGTTCATCCTGGCCACGGCGTCGGCGCACGGGCTCTCGGTCGCGACCCGCGATACGCGGGACTTCCTCGGACACGGAGTGCCGCTCTTCGATCCCTTTCGGAACATCCACCAGCGAGGCTGATCGCGTCTGGCCTCGGCCGCGTTCGAGGGACCTGGCCCGCAAGTCCCGCCTCGTCTGACGCTCAGCGGGGAGGCGGCGTTCCCGATCGGGAATGTGGACCTCGGTGTCCGCCGACACCAGCTTCTGATTTCCCGATCGGGAAAGTCCTGGACTTTTCGGCCGAGCAGGGGGATGATTTTCCCGATCGGGAAACCCGGCCATGGACATCGAGCAGATCGGCAGAATCGTGCGGCAGGTACGGGTGGCCCAGGGCCTGCGCCAGGACCAACTGGCGGCGGCGGCCGGGGTGGGCGTTCGCTTCCTCGTGGAACTGGAAGGCGGCAAGCCCACTGTCCGACTCGCCAAGGTGCTCGCGGTGCTCGACGCGCTGGGTTGTCGGCTCGACGTCATCCCGCCCCCGGCGCCCCGCAAGGAGTAGTCCGTGCGTCGGAGGCTCTCGGTCTGGTGGGACGACGCGGTCGTCGGCGTGCTCCACGTGGACCCGCACGGAGCCATGCGCTTCGCCTACTCGCCCGAGTGGATCGCGGACCCGCTTCGCCCCGCGATCTCCTGTTCCCTGCCGAAGCGGCCGAGGCCCTTCAGCCAGCGGGCGTGCCGGCCCTTCTTCGCCGGGCTGCTGCCGGAGGAATCGCAACGCGAGGCGATCGCCGCTGCCCTGGGAATCTCCCGGGGCAACGACTTCGCGTTGCTCGAGGCGCTGGGCGGAGACGTCGCAGGGGCGTTGTCCCTCTGGCCGGAGGGGGAAGTTCCTCCCGGGCCGGATCGGGTCACGCCGCCGCGGCCACTCGACGACACCGAACTCGTGCAGATCCTGGACGCGCTGCCGACTCGTCCGCTGCTCGCGGGCCGCGAAGGACTGCGGCTCTCACTGGCGGGGGCACAGTCCAAGCTCCCGGTGGTTCTGGTCGAGGGGCGCGTGGCCTTGCCCGCGCCGGGCCAGCCGACCACGCACATCGTGAAGCCACCGCTGCCGCGTTTCCCGAACACCACCGAGAACGAGGCGCTGGTGATGACTCTGGCCGCGGCGGTGGGGCTGCCCGTCGCACCCGTGACCGCGCGCGTGGTCGCCGGGCGCCCGTACCTGCTGGTCACCCGATACGACCGGCGCGTCGACGAGCGGGGTCAGGCGCACCGGCTGAACCAGGAGGACTTCTGCCAGGCGCTGGGCATTGCCCCGGAGCGCAAGTACGCCGCCGAGGGCGGGCCGCCCTTCAAGGCCTGCTTCGACCTTGTGCGCCGCTCGACGACTTCGCCGGCGAGGGCGCTGCTGGCTCTGCTGGACGCAGCCGTCTTCAACCTGATCGTGGGCAACGCCGATGCTCACGGCAAGAACTACAGCCTGCTGTATCTGGACGGCACCGTCAGCCTCGCGCCGTTCTACGACCTGTTGTCGACGGCCGCGTATCCGGAGCTCTCGCCCAGGCTCGCGATGAGGATCGACGGGAGGACTACCCTGCAGGAATTGGGGCCCGCGAACTGGTCTGCCTTCGCCGAGGACGTCGGCCTGGCGGCGCCCTTCGTCCGGCGGCGCGTCGCCGAGCTGGCCGACGCCGTGGTCACCCTGGCGCCCTCGATCCCCGCCCGCTCGTCGCTCGCCGGCCTCGACGCGGTTGCCCTGGATGCGCTCGTGGCGCTCGTCGTGTCCCGAGCCCGACTCGTCGCCCGCACCGTCGCTCTCCCCCCGCGGAGTGGCGGTGGCAGAATCGGGCATCCATGAGCCAGACCGACGAGCGGGCGTTGGAGAGCTGGCTCGAGGTGATCCTGTGCGAGCGCTCCGGTTGGGAAGCCGGGTCCGCGGCCGATTGGGATGTCGAGCGGGCGCTGTTCCCCTCCGTCGTCGTCGAATTCCTCCGGGACACGCAGGGGCCGTTGTGGGCGCAGATGAAAGCGCTGCACGGAAGCGCGCTCGACGCGCTCGTCGTCGAATCGCTCGCCAAGGAACTGGCGCTCAAGGGCGCGCTCCACGTGTTGCGGCACGGCTTCAAGTTCCACGGCAAGACGTTTCGCCTGTGCTACTTCAAGCCTGCGCACGGGCTCAACGAGGAGATCCTCGGCCTCTACGCCCGCAACCGCCTGACACTGACGCGGCAGGTCCGCTGCCACCCGGGACGGAACGACACGGTCGACCTGCTCTTCGCCGTGAACGGATTGCCGGTCGCGACCTGCGAGCTGAAGAACCCGGGCACGGGGCAGACCTGGCGCCACGCCGTCGCCCAGTACAAGCGCGACCGCGACCCACGGGCGCCGCTGTTCGAGTTCGGCAAGCGCGCGCTCGTCCACTTCGCCGCCGATCCGGACGAAGTGCACATGGCCACCCAGTTGCGGCGCGAGGCGACCGTCTTCCTGCCCTTCAACCGGGGGAGCCACCCCGGCGAGGTCCAGTGCGGAAAGGGGAACCCGCAGCATCCGTCCGGGTATCGCAGCGGCTACTTCTGGGAGGAGGTGCTGCAGCGCGACAGCTTCCTCGACGTCCTCGGCCACTTCATGTTCCTCGAGCGCTCCGAGGAGCGGGTGGACGACGGGCAGGGCGGCAAGAAAAAGCTCGTGCGCGAGGCGCTGATCTTCCCGCGTTACCACCAGCTCGACGCGGTGCGCGGCCTGGTGGCGGCGGCCCGCGAGGAGGGCGCGGGCCACAACTACTTGATCCAGCACTCGGCCGGCAGCGGCAAGACCAACAGCATCTCGTGGCTGTCGCACCGGCTGGCCAGCCTGCACGACGGGCAGGACCGCAAGGTCTTCGACTGCGTGATCGTGATCACCGATCGCCGCGTGCTCGACCAGCAGCTCCAGGACGCGATCTACCAGATCGAGCACGCCCAGGGCGTCGTCAAGGCGATCGACGAGAACTCGCGCCAGCTCGCCGAGGCGCTGGTCGACGGCACGGCGATCGTGATCACGACGCTGCAGAAGTTCCCGTTCGTGCTGCGCGGGCTCCTGCGCGTGGCGGGCGCGGAGAACCACGAGCAGGCCTCGGCCGAGGAACGCCGGCAGGCGGCCGCCTGGGAGGCGGCGATCGCGGCCCGGCGCTACGCCGTGATCGTGGACGAGGCGCACTCCAGCCAGACGGGGGAGTCGGCGCGCGAGCTGAAGGCCCTGCTCGGCGCGGCGCGCGCCGGCAGCGGGGAAGAGGGCGAAGAGGACTGGGAGGACCGGCTCAACCAGATCGTCCAGTCGCGCGGGCGGCAGTCGAACCTGAGCTTCTTCGCGTTCACCGCCACGCCCAAGGGCAAGACGCTGGAGCTGTTCGGCCGCCTGGGGCCGAGCGGCAAGCCCGAGCCTTTCAGGATCTACTCGATGCGGCAGGCGATCGAGGAGGGCTTCATCCTCGACGTGTTGGCGCACTACACCACGTACGCGACCTTCTACCGGCTGCAGAAGGCGGTCGCCGACGACCCCGCGCTGCCGAAGAAGCGGGCCGCGCGGGCGCTGGCCAAGTTCATGAGCCTGCACCCGCACAACGTCGAGCAGAAGACCGAGGTGATGGTCGAGCACTTCCGCGAGCACGTGAAGCACCGCCTCGGCGGGCGCGCGAAGGCGATGCTCGTCACCTCGTCGCGGCTGCACGCGGTGCGCTACAAGCTGGCGTTCGATCGCTACATCGCCGAGCAGCGTTACGGCGACGTGCGCACGCTGGTCGCCTTCAGCGGAAGCGTGACGGACCCGGACACCGGGCAGGAGTACACCGAGCCGGGGATGAACCTCGACGTCGTCACGGGCCGGCCGATCGGCGAAGCGGCCCTGCCGGAGCGCTTCGAGTCGGCGGACTACCAGCTCCTGCTGGTGGCGAACAAGTACCAGACGGGCTTCGACCAGCCGCTGCTGCACACGATGTACGTCGACAAGCGGCTCGACGGCGTGCAGGCTGTGCAGACGCTGTCGCGCCTCAATCGGATGGTGCCGGGCAAGGACGCGCCGTTCGTGCTCGATTTCGTCAACGACGCCGAGGACATCCTCCGTGCCTTCAAGCCCTACTACGACCGCACGGAGCTCGAAGAGGTGTCCGACCCGGGGCAGCTCGAGGCGCTGAAGCACGAGCTCGACCAGGCCCAGGTCTGGCACCGCAGCGAGGTCGAGGCGTTCGCGCGCGTGTTCTACAAGCCCGTCACCCGGCAGGCGCGTGGCGATCACGCGGAGTTGCAACGCCACTTGCAGCCGGCGGTCGACCGGTTCAAGGCCATCGCTGAGGCCGAGGACCGCGAGGCCTTCCGCAATCGCCTCGCGGGGTACGTGCGCTTGTACGCCTTCCTCTCCCAGATCATCCCCTGGGGCGACGCTGAGCAGGAGCAGCTCTACAGCTTTGGCCGGCTGCTGCTCGATCACCTGCCGGCCGAGCGCGACCCGGCCGTCGTCAGCGTCGGCGACGAGGTGGCCCTCCAGTACTACCGCCTGGAGCGGATCGCCTCGGGGCCGATCGAGGTGCGCGACGGCGAAGCGCAATACGTCAAGAGCCCGACCGACCTCGGCACCGGCCGCGCAAAGGACGAAGAGGCCCCGCTCTCCGCGATCATCGAGGTGCTGAACGAGCGCTTCGGGACCCAGTTCAACGAAGAAGACCGGCTCTTCTTCCAGCAGATCAAGGAACGGGCCTGTCGTAACGAGCAGGTGATCGAGACGGCGCTCGCCAACCCGCTCGACCGCTTCGAGATCGGCATCCGGCGCCTGATCGAGGACCTGATGGTCGAACGGATGGGCGAGAACGACCGCATCGTCACCCGCTACATGGACGACGCGGATTTCCGCGGCTCCGCATTCCCGATCCTGGCCCGCGAGATTTTTGACGCGATCCGCGCCCGGGGCGCGAGCCGGGGCGATCAGTAGCCCAGGTCCTCACTGCAGGCGGTAGAAGGTCCAGCCGTCGTGGGGGACGTCGAGGATCTCGGCGTCCGTGAAGCCCGCCTCGTGCGCGCAGGCGCGCAGGGTGTCGGGGCGCATCGCCGCGCCGGTGCCGGCGGGCCGGGGGCCGCTCATGCTCGAGGCGAGGCAGGAGAGCACGCTCCAGCCGTACACGAAGCGGTCGAGGTCGCTGCCGGGGGCGGAGAACGCCGGCGGCACCTTCAGGTCGACGACCAGCACGGTGCCGCCCGCCGCGGTCAGGCGGCGCAGCGTGCGCAAGGCCTCGATCGGGCGCGGCATGTCGTGCAGCGCCTCGAACACCATGGCCAGGTCGTAGTCGCCGACGAGCTGCGGGTCGGCGGCGTCCCGCGTCTCGAACCGCACGCGGTCGCCGACGCCGGCGGCGCGCGCGTGCTGGCGCGCCATCTCCACGCTCGCGGGGTCGACGTCGAAGCCGTCGACCGTGACCGCCGGAAAGGCGCGGGCGAGGCCGATCGCGGACCAGCCGGCGCCGCAGCCGAGGTCGGCGACGCGCGCCGGAGGCCTGGCGCGCAGCCGCGCCTGGAGGCCCGGCACCGCCGCGATCCAGCCCGCCATCTCCGTCAGGTAGGCGACGCGGCCGAGGCTCGCCTGGGCGACGCGGGCGTCGTCGTCGTGGTCGGTCGCGGCGATGCCGCCTCCCTCGCGGAAGGCCGCGAGCAGGGACGGCATCTGGCGCGAGACCGGCAGCAGGCTCAGCGGACGGTCGCCCTGCCACAGCGGGTCGTCGCGCTCGACCAGCACGCGCGCGTGGGCCCGCGGCAGCGAGTAGCGGCGCTCCGCCGGCGCCGCCTCCACGTCGTCCACCTCCAGCACGCCCGTGACGGCCTGCTGCTCGAGCCACTCGCGCACGTAGCGCTCGTGCGTGCCGGTGCCGGCGGCCAGCTCGCCCGCCGTCAGCGAACGGGCGGCAGCCAGCGCATCGTAGAAGCCGAGTTGGCGTCCGAGGTAGCCGGCCAGCACGTCGAAGTAGCCGAGCGTGGCCTGTTGCAGCCGCGCCGCGAACGCCTGGGCCGGATCGTCGGGCTCCATCGCCCGCGACTGTAGCAGCGCCGGGGCGGAAGCTCCGCCCCGGCGCGCGTGACGCTACTGCGCCGGCGGGAGCGGGGCGGGGACCTTGTTCTTGATCGGGGTCAGGGACATGAAGTAGGCGTACATGTCCTTGATGTGATCGTCCGTGGCGTGGGACAGGGGCAGCAGCGGCATCGGCGGCAGGATCGGGCGGCCCTTGCCCATGTGGCGGCCGGTGCGCAGCGCCTGCACGAAGTTCTCCTCGGTCCAGGTGCCGATGCCGGTCTCCTTGTCGGGGGTCAGGTTGGCCGAGAAGCTCGTGCCCCACGGGCCCGACCACGCGGTCATCGTGCCGGTGCCCGTGAACAGCCAGGGCCCGGGCGGCAGCTTCGGAGCGGGCGGCAGCACCATCGACTCCGGGTGGCCGGCGTAGGCCATCGTCTCGTCGGGCTGCGGCCCGTTGGGGCCGAGCTTGTGCGCGGTGTGGCAGTCGGCGCAGCCGGACGTCAGCACCAGGTACTTGCCGCGCTCGATGCGCGACTGGGCGGCGTCGTCCGCGGCGGCGGCGGGTGCGACTCCGAGCGCGGCAAGGGCCAGGACGGCGATCCCCATCTTCATCCTTCGGTCTTCCTCCTCATTGGTCCGGTTTCAGTCGTGCACGACGGGAAGGTCTTCGGCGATCCAGGCGCGGATCAGCGCCACGGCCTCGCGGTCGACGCGCTCCGAGCCCAGCGGCGGCATCTGGCGCAGCGGGTGGCGCGACTCCATGCGCTGCACGAGCGCGCTGTGGCCGGGGTCGCCCGCGACGATCCGCAGTCCCGCGCCGCCGGGAACGCCTTCGACGGGGCTGCCGGCCGGCCGGCCCGGCGCCGTGCGCAGCGCATCGTGGCTGCCGGCCGCGTCGCCGGGGGCCACCCGCAGCCACAAGCCGGCCGAAGCCGCCTCGTCGTCGGGGTGATGGCACGTGCCGCAGTTCGCGTGCAGGTAGCCGAGCGCGGCGCGCTCGCGCGGGCTGCGCGCCGTGATGCGGGCGGACGCGCCGCCGTCCGCGGGGGCGGGCGACAGCCGGCCGGCCGCGACGAGTCCGGCGAGGTCGAGCATGCCCGGCTCGAACGGCTCGGCGTGGGGCGCCAGCGGGTCGCGCTCCGGGGCGAGCTGCACCGCGCCGAAGCCGAGCACCGCGTCGCGGCCCGCGGCCTCGTGGCACACCGCGCAGTCGGCGACGCCGGGGATGTCGTGGCGCACGCCTTCGCCCGCGTCGGCGTGGTCGCGCAGGCCGCGCGCCGGCGCCAGGGTGGCCTCGGTCTGCGCCTCGTTCCACACGTAGGCCGCGTAGAGCCAGGTGCCGTCCGCGCGTTTCTCCATGTAGCGGGTCTCGACCTTGCGCCCGCCGAACGCGAACTCCTTCCAGAAGCGGGTGCCGGCCGGGAACACCCACGCGCCGGGCCGCGAAGCGTCGATCGTCGCGCCGGCCGGCAGCGACACCCAGCGCCGCTTGGCCGCCCCGTCCGTCCACAGCGGGTAGACGGGAGCGTAGCGGGAGAGCCCGGGCCCGTCGTCGCCGGCCAGGCCCGTCGCGGCCAGCGTCGCCGGCGCTGCGCGATCGGCGGCGCCACCGGCGGAGAGAGCCGCGCCGAGGCACACGAGCGACGCCCATCGCCACCCCGATCTCGTCGCGCCTCGCACCCGTCGAGAGACGGTGCGGGGAGCGGGCGGGTTCCGTGGCGCCGTGATCCCGGTCACCCGCGGGACCCGAGGTAGCGCACGGCCAGCGCGGTGATGTCGTCCGACGGCGGCGCGCCCGCGGCGTGCTCCTTCACCGCGGCGAAGCTGTGGCCCACGAGGTCGGCGCTCGAAACCCCCGCGCGCGCGGCGAGCAGCACCTCGAGCCGCGCGGGCGTGAACTCCTCGCCGCCCGGCGACAGCGCCTCGGTCACGCCGTCGGTGTAGAGGTACAGCGCGTCGCCCGCGGCCAGCGTCACCGCCGCCGACTCGTAGCCGGGGCCGTCCATCAGGCCCAGCGGCAGGCCGAGGCCACCGTGCAGCGGTTCGACGCGGCCGTCCGCCCGCACGATGTACGGCGGGTTGTGGCCGGCGTTGGCGAAAGCGAGCGCGCCGGTCGCGAGGTCGAGGCGGCCGAGGAAAGTGGTCACGTACAGCCCGCGCTCGTTGTCGCGGTACAGCTCGCGGTTGACGCGCTCGAACAGCGCGCCGGGGCCGAGGCTGGCGCTGCCCATCGCGGCTCGCAGCAGCGTCTTCGCCATCGTCATGAACAGCGCGGCGCCGATGCCCTTGCCGGATACGTCGCCCAGCGTGAACCACAGCGCGCCGTCCTTGACCAGGAAGTCGTAGAGGTCGCCGCCCACCGAGCGGGCCGGTTCCAGCCGCGCCGCGATCTCGAACTCCGCCGCGGCCGGGAACACCCGCGGCAGCATCGCCATCTGGATGTCGTGGGCGAGGCGCAGGCCGTGCTCGATCTTCTGCTTGTCGACGAAGGCCTCGACCAGCCGGGCGCGGTCGAGGGCGACCGCGGCATGGGACGCGAACGCCGAGAGCAGCGCCTCGTCCTGCGCGCCGAACGGTCCGGCCGCCTTGTTCATCACCTCCAGCACGCCGATCAGGCGCCCGGCGTGGGTGTACATCGGCGCGCACAGCAGCGAGCGGATCGGCGCGCCGCCGGCGGGTTCGAGGGCAGGGTCGAAGCGGTGGTCGCGCGTCGCGTCGGCCACGTTGACGATCGCCCCCGTGCGCGCCGAGTGGCCGGCGAAGCCGACGCCGACCGGCACCCGCAGCGGACGCGCCGCGGCGTCGCCCGGCTCGCGGCTGCGCAGCACGTCCTCCTTCTCGTCGTGGACCCACAGCCGGCTGCGCTCCGCGTCGACCACCCCGCGGGCGCGGGACAGGATCACCGCGAGCTGGGAGTCGAGGTCGGCGGCGCCGGACAGCGCCTCGCTCGCCTCCAGCAGCGAGCGCAGGCGCTGGATCGTCGCGTTGAGGTCGTCGACCATGCGCGCGTTCTGCATCGCGATCGCCGTCTGCGCGCAGAACGCGGCCAGGTGCTCGAGGTCGCCTGCCGCGAACGCCCCGCCGCGCTTGTCGAGCGCCTCGACCACCGCCACGGTCGCGCCGTCGCGGTCGCGCACGGGCAGGCAGGCGAGCGAGCGGGTGACGCGCCCGGCCTTCGCGTCGAGCGTGCGGTCGAAGCGCGGGTCGGCCGCCGGGTCGGCCAGCACGATGCCTTCGCCGGAGCGGAACACGAGGTCGGCGATCTCCGGGTGCGACGGCCCGACGCCCGCCCCGGCGTCTTCGCTGGTCATGCCCCACAGCTCGCCGCTCCGGCGATCGCGGACCAGCAGCGTGACCCGCTCGGCGTCGAGCACCGACGCGGCCGTGGCGGCGATGCGGCCGAGCAGCGGGCGCAGGTCGACCTCGCGCGAGAGCGCCGCGCTGACCTCGAGGAACTGAGACTCCTCGGACCGCGCGCGCCGCACCTCCTCGTGCAGCATCGCGTTGGCGAGCGCCGTGGCGGCGGGTGCCGCCAGCGCCTCCAGCAGCTTGACGTCCTCGTCGTCGAAGCCGCGCCGGCGCTTGTTCAGCACCTGCGCCACGCCGACCGTCTCGGCGTGGCCCGCGCGCACGTGCTTGAGCGGGACGCAGAGCAGGTCGCGGGTGCGGAAGCCGGTCTCCTCGTCGACCCGGGTGTTGAAGCGCGGGTCGGCGTAGGCGTCCGGGATCAGCAGCGGCTGGCCGCTCGCGAACACGGCACCGGCGATGCCCTGGTTGGCGGGGAAGCGGATCTCCGCGTCGAGGCCCGAGGCGACCTTGGTGACCAGCTCGCCCGTGCGCTTGTCGTAGAGGAACACCGAGCAGCGCTCGGCCTCGAGGAAGTCGCAGATCAGTTCGACCAGCCGCGGCAGCAGCACGTCGACGAACAGCGAGTCGGAGAGCTGGCGCGAGATCAGCAGCAGCGCCGAGGTCTTGCGCAGCAGCGCCGACAGCCGGGACAGGAAGCCGTCGCGGTCCTGGCGGTCGAGCTTGCCGAGGATGCGGCGGACGTCCGCCTCCTCCAGGTTGCGCCGCACGAGCTCGGTGACCACGTCGATGTCGACGACGGTCTCGACGAGCGCCCGCTGGTAGTCGGCGGGCAGGTCGCGATGCGGCTCCTCGGGCAGGCCGAGGGGGGAGGGCTCGGTCATTCGGTTCCAGGCGGCTCCAGAGGTATCCAGCGGATCGTACACCGGGCCCGGGAGTGACCCGCTGGCGCACCGCGTCAGTCGTGCATGCGCAGCACGGCGGCGTAGGTGACGATGCCGTCGAACAGGTGGCCGAGGCGGAGGTTCTCGTTCTCCTCGTGCTGGTTGTTGTCGTAGTTGACGACCGGCACCAGCACGGCGGGGATCTTCAGCGACTGGATGAAGGGCGCGATCGGCACGCTGCCGCCCATCGAGCGCATCTCGACGGGCGGCGCGCCCCACGCGCGCTCGACGGCGGCCGCCAGCCGCCGCGACTCGGGGGAGAGCATCGGCGTGCGGAACGCGTGCAGCGGCGAGTCGTCGACCTCGATCCGCGCGAGGCGCGGGTGGCGGGCGCGGGTCCCGTCGTCGGGCTCGGCGTCGACGAGGTGATAGCCCTGCGCCCGGACGTGCTCGACCACCCGCGCGACGAGGCGCTCGCCCGGGGTCTCGACCAGGGTGCGGATGTCCATCTCGGCGACCGCGCGGTCGGGGATGATCGTGCGCGCCTGGGCGCCGACGAACGCGCTCTGCATGCCGCGCACGTTGAGGGTGGGGCGCAGCAGCGCGCGCTGCAGCGTCAGCCCGGGCTGCTCCGGCTCCGCGATGCCGAAGGCCTTCAGCAGCCCCGCCTCGTCGCCGGGCACGGCGTCGATCAGCGCCAGCTCGTCCGCGGTCGGCGTCGGCACCTCGTCGAGGAAGCCCTTCACCCGCACGTTGCCCGCGTCGTCCTTCATCGAGGCCAGCAGGTGGGCGAGGCGCAGCGCGGGGTTCGGCACCCAGTTGCCGTAGTTGCCGCTGTGCACGCCCGACTTCGGCCCGTAGACGGTGATCCGGAACGGGTGGATGCCGCGGCAGCCGTAGACGAGCGTGGGCCGGCCGCTGACGTGGGCCGGCCCGTCGAACACCAGCATCTGGTCGGCGGCCAGCCTCTCGCGGTAGCGCTCGATGGCCGCGATCAGGCTCGGCGAACCGTTCTCCTCCTCGCCGTCCATCACGACGCGCACGTTGACGGTCGGCTCGAGCCCTCCGGCGCGCAGCGCGTCGAGGGCGGCGAGGAAGGCCATGATCGGACCCTTGGCGTCGGAGGCCGAGCGGGCGTAGACCCGCCAGTCGCGTTCGAACGCCGTGCGCTCGCGCGCGTTCTCGACGAAGCCGGGCTCCTCGCCGGGCAGCCACTTGCCGCGGCGCACGACCGGCCCGAACGGATCGCCCTGCGCCCAGCCCTTCGGCGACACCGGCTGCCCGTCGTACTGGAAGTAGATGAGCACCGTGCGGGAGGCCCCCGCCGGCCGCAGCTCGCCCCAGACGATCGGGTTGCCGTCGGTGGGCAGCACCTCCGCGCGGAATCCCCGTTTCTCGAGCGCCGCCTTCAGGAACGCGGCGTTGCGCTCGATGTTCGGCCGGTCGGCGGCGACGTTGGGGATCGCCAGCAGGTCGAGGAACTCGCCGACCACCTCCCGCTGGTGGGCCTGCACCCAGCCCTCGACCGCGGCGCGCAGCGGAGGCTCGGCGGCGAGGGCGGGGGCGGCACACAGGAGGGCGGCCAGCAGCGGGAGTCTCATGCGCGGATCTTAGCGGCCTGCGTGCTAGCCTCGCGCTTCCCGACCCCAACCAGGAGGCTGGATGCGCGTCCTTCTCGCCCTGTTCGCGCTCGCGCTCGCAGTGCCGGCGGCCGCCGACGAGCGGCCCACGCTCGCCCTCGTCGGGGGGCAGGTGATCGACGGTTTCGGCGGGCCGCCGATCCGCGACGGCGTGGTGCTGATCGCAGGGGAGCGCATCGTCGCCGTCGGGCCGCGCGCCGAAGTGCCGGTGCCGGCGGGCACGACGGTCGTCTCCACCGAGGGCATGAGCGTGCTGCCGGGCCTGATGGACATGCACGTCCACCTGATGCTGCTCGGCCACGCCGACTACCGGCACTGGGACACGACCTACATGTCGCGCTTCCGCGACGAGATCATGCCGATCGCGGCGCGGCAGCTCCTGATGTCGGGCGTGACCACGGTCCGCGACCTCGGCGCCCCGCTGGAGGAGATCCTCCACGTCAAGCGGCGGATCGAGCGCGGCGAGATCCCGGGGCCGCGGCTGTTCGTCTCCGGGCCGTTCATCCAGCGGGCGCCGTACGAGGAGTACGAGCGCTTCGTGCGCTGGGGCGTCGACGGGCCGGACGACGCGCGGGCCAAGGTGCAGAAGCTGGTGGACGCCGGGGTCGACGTGATCAAGCTGATCGACCAGGACCAGCTCACCGACGACGAGGTGCGCGCCGTCGTCGAGACGGCGCACCGCGGCGGCAGGCCCGTGGTCGCCCACGCCCACCGCGAAGACGAGATCCGGGTCGGGCTGCGCCACGGAGTCGACTCGTTCGAGCACACCGGCCTGGCGACGTCGCCGCGCTATCCCGAGGACGTGCTGGCGGGCCTGCGCAAGCGCAACGCGACGCTCTACTGGTGCCCGACGATCGCGCCGCTCTACCTGATGGAGTACACCGCCCGCTCGTTCCCGGAGCGGCTCGACGATCCCGCGTGGCAGCAGGGCGTGCCGCCGGCGATCGTGAAGGACATCCGCGACTCGCTGCGCGACCTGTCGTCCGCGCCGTACTTCGCGCTGACCTACCGACGGGTGCCGACGCTGGCCGAGAACTTCCGCCTTTTGCGCGAGACGGGCGTGACGCTGATGGTCGGCACCGACTCCGGCATCCCCGGCACGTTCCACACCGACTCCACCTGGCGCGAGCTGGCGACGTGGGTGAAGCTGGGCATGACGCCGCTGGAGGCGATCTCGGGGGCGACGCGGTGGCCCGCGCGCTTCCTGAAGAAGGAGCAGGACCTGGGCACGCTGGCGCCCGGCCGCTACGCGGACGTGATCGCGGTCCACGGTGACGTGCTCGCGACCGTCGAGCTGCTCTCGCGCGTCGACCTCGTCGTCAAGGGCGGACGGCGCGTGCGGTAGCCGCCTCGCCCGCGCCTACAGCGCGGCGAAGCCGTTCTGCAGGTCGGCCTCGAGGTCGGCGGCGTCTTCGCAGCCGACGCTGATCCGCACCAGGCCGTCGCCGATCCCGAGCGCGTCGCGCTCGGGCTGGGTGTAGCCCGCGTGGGTCATCGTGGCCGGGTGCGAGATCAGGGTCTCGATGCCGCCCAGGCTCTCGCCGAGCGAGCACAGCTTCAGCTTGCGCAGGAAGCGGTCGGCCGCCTCGCGCGAGCCGAGGTCGAACGAGATCATCGAGCCGAAGCCCTTCGCCTGGCGCTTCTGGATCGCGTGGCCCGGGTGGTCCTCGAAGCCGGGCCAGAACACCTTCTTCACCTCGCGCCGGGCGCGCAGGAACTCCGCGATGCGGCGGCCGTTCTGCTCGTGGCGCTCCATCCGCAGGGCGAGGGTCTTGGTGCCGCGCAGCACCAGCCACGAGTCCATCGGCGACAGGATCGCGCCGGCCGCGTTCTGCACGAACTGCAGCCACTTCGCGTGCGCCTCGTGCTTCGTCACCGCGACGCCGCCGACCGAGTCGGAGTGGCCGTTCAGGAACTTGGTCGTCGAGTGCACGACGACGTCGGCGCCGAGCGAGAGCGGCTGCTGCAGCGCCGGGCTCATGAACGTGTTGTCGACGACGAAGATCGCGTTGCGCTTCTTCGCGACCGCCGCCAGCGCCGCGATGTCGCACACCTTCATCAGCGGGTTGGTGGGCGTCTCGATCCACAGGAGCTGGAAGTCGCCGGCCGCCGCGTCGAACGCCGCCGCGTCGCTCGCGTCGATGAAGGCGAAGTCGATGCCGTACTGGGCCAGCACCTTGGTGAACAGCCGGTGCGTGCCGCCGTAGACGTTGTCGGAGACGACCACGCGCTGGCCCTGCTTCACGAGCGTCAGCACCGCGTTGGTGGCGGCCATGCCGGAGGCGTAGCAGTACGCGTCGGCGCCGCCCTCGAGCGCCGCCAGGTTCAGCTCCAGCGCGCGGCGGGTGGGGTTCTGGGTGCGCGCGTACTCGTAGCCCTTGTGCTCGCCGATGCCCTGCTGCACGTAGGTCGAGGTCTGGAAGATCGGCGTGATGATCGCGCCCGTCGAGGGGTCCGGCTCCTGGCCGGCGTGGATGCAGTCGGTGGCGAAACCCAAAGCGGACTCTCCTAGAGGTTCTCGAACACGCCCTTGCCGAGATAGCGCTCGAAGCCGTCGGCGAACAGGGTGACCACGGTCCTGCCCGGCCCCAGCTCGCGGGCGACCTCGCGCGCGGCGTGGGCCGCGGCCCCGGCCGAGCCGCCGATCAGCAGCCCCTCGCGGCGGGCCAGCTCGCGCACCGCGACGAACGAGGCCTCGTCGGAAACGGTGCGGATCTCGTCGATCACGGAGCGGTCCAGCGTCGACGGCCAGAACGAGTTGCCGATGCCCTCGACCTTGTGCGGACCGGCCGGGCCGCCGCCCCAGATCGAGCCCTGCGGCTCGACCAGGACGCAACGCACCTTCGGGTCGCGCTTCTTGAAGTAGCGGGCGACGCCCGTGAAGGTGCCGCCGGTGCCGCCGCCCATCACCACCGCGTCGGGGATCGCGCCGCCGAGCTGCTCGTGCAGCTCCGCCGCCGTCGTCTCCTCGTGGTACTCGGGGTTGGCGGCGTTGTCGAACTGCTGCGGCACGTAGGAGCCGGGGATGGTGGCGGCCAGCTCCTTCGCCTTCTCGATCGCGAACGGCATCCCCTTCTCGGTCGGCGTCAGCACCACCTCGGCGCCCAGCACCTTCATCACGGCCGTCTTCGGCCCGACGAACTTCTCGGGCACCACGACGATCACCCGGTAGCCGCGCAGGTTGCCGATCAGCGCCAGGCCGACTCCGGTGTTGCCGGCCGTCGGCTCGATCAGCGTCGCCCCCGGCGCGATGCGCCCGGCGCGCTCGGCGGCCAGGATCATGCCGATCGCGGCGCGGTCCTTGACGCTGCCGCCCGGGTTCAGGAACTCGAGCTTGGCCTGGATGTGGGCGGCCCCTTCCCCCGCGTAGCGGTCGAGGCGCAGCAGCGGCGTGCCGCCGACGAGATCGAGCAGGCTGTGCGCGGTGCGCAGGCGGGGGACGGCGAGAGTCGACTGTTCCATCGGGATCCTGAGAATGTAGTGGCCAGGCGCGGAAGCGGTGATCCTATCACGCAGGAAAGGCGCGGGCCGCCCGCGTCAGCCGCGGGTCCGGTTGCCGAACAGCAGCGCGGCGGTGGCGTCGGCCGGCGCCGGCGCGCCGAACAGCCGGCCCTGCAGGCGGTCGGCGCCGCAGGAGTCGAAGAACTCCCGCTGCGCCTCGGTCTCCACGCCGTGGGCGACGACCGCGAGGCCGAGGGTGCGCACCAGCGTCACCAGCGCGCGGGCGATCGCCTCGCTGGCGGCGTCGTCGCCGAGCAGCGCGGCGTTGAGCTTGACCGCGTCGACCGGCAGCCGCCGCAGCTCGGTCAGCGAGGCGCCGCCGCCGAAGTCGTCGAGGGCGATGGTCACGCCCGCGGCCCGCAGCGCGCCGAGCGACGCGCGGGCGGCGGCGCGGTCCAGGGTCTCGGTGCGCGACACCTCGACGCCGAGCGAGCGCGGCGGCAGGCCGCACTCGCGCACGGTGTCGAGGAAGCGGGCCGCGCAGTCTGGAGCCATCAGCTCGCGGTGCGAGAGGTTCACGGTCAGGCTCAGCTCGGCGAGCCCGGCCGAGCGCCAGCGCGCGACGTCCAGGCAGGCGCTGCGCAGCACGAAGGAGCCGATCGCCGGCATCAGGCCGGTCTGCTCGGCGAGCGGCACGAACGCCTCGGCCGCCAGCAGCCCGCGCGTGGCGTGGCGCCAGCGCAGCAGCGCCTCGAGGGTGGCGACGCGGCCGGCCCGCGGGTCCCACACCGGCTGGTAGTGGACCTCGAGCTGGCCGCGGCCGAGCGCGAGCCGCAGGTCGTGCTCGAGCGCCAGGCTGTCGAGCGCGCTGGCGTTCATCTCCGGCGTGTACAGCTCGTAGCCGTCGCGGCCGCGCTCCTTGGCGCGGTACATCGCCGCGTCGGCGTTGCGCAGCAGCGTCTCGGGGTCGTTGCCGTCCTCGGGCGACAGCGCGACGCCCACGCTGCCGCTCACGAACAGCTCGTGATCGCCGACCCGGAAGGGGCGCCGCATGGCGGCCAGCAGCTTCTCCGCGACCCGCGCCGCGTCGACCGCGTCGGTCAGCGCCGGCAGCAGCAGCGTGAACTCGTCGCCGCCGAGGCGGGCGACCGTGTCGCCCTCGCGCAGCACCAGCGTCAGGCGGTCGGCCACGGCGCGCAGCAGGCGGTCGCCGATCTCGTGGCCGAGCGAGTCGTTGACCGGCTTGAAGCGGTCGACGTCGAGGAACAGCACGCCGGCCTTCTGGCGGTTGCGCTGGGCCTGCGAGAGAGCCACCTTGAGCCGGTCCTCGAACAGCCGGCGGTTGGGCAGGCCGGTCAGCGGGTCGTGGTAGGCGAGCTCGCGGACCCGGTCTTCCGCCCGCTTGCGCTCGGTGATGTCGAAGGCGGTGCCCATCGAGGCGACCTGGCCCTGGTAGGTGAGGTTGGCCGCGGAGAAGTCGATCCAGGCCACGCGGCCGTCCTTGCGCACGATCGAGAACTCGTAGCGCGGCGGCAGCTCGCGGCCCGACTGGCGGGCGAGGCCCAGCTCCTTGACGATGTCGCGGAAGTCGGGGTGGACGAACTCCCAGAACTTCATCGACATCAGCTCGTCGCGCGAGAAGCCGGTGATCTCGCTGGTGGCCGGGTTCACGTAGCGGAAGTTCGGGCCCTGGTAGATGAAGATGGCGCAGGGCGCCGTCTCGGCCACGACCCGGAAGCGGGCCTCGCTCTCGACCAGCGCCTCGGCCGCGCGCTTGCGCTCGATCGCCGCAGAGACGTGGCGCGAAACGAAGGTGAGCAGCTCGCGGTCCGCGTCGGTGTAGCGCTGCTGCCGGTCGTAGGTCTGGACCGCCAGCACGCCGAACGGGGCGCCGGGATCGCCCAGCGGTACCCCCAGCCAGTCGACGGATGCGGCCCCGACGGTTTCCAGTTCGCCGGCCGCCTCCAGCTCCGCGAACACCTCGGGGGTGGCCAGCAGCGGCTTGCCGGTGCGCAGCACGTAGGCCGTGATGCCGCGGCCGTACGGGCCCTCCGGGGGACGGTCGTCGTGCTCGTCCGAGAAGTAGGCGAAGCGCAGCCCCTCGGGGCCGGACTCGGAGAGGGCGATGTAGAAGTTGCGGGCGTAGGTCAGTTCGCCCACGATGCCCTGCAGCGCGGCGCACAGCTCCTCGACGTTGCGCACCGTCGAGGCGGTCTCGGAGATGCGGAACAGCGCCTCCTGCACGCGCTCGGCCTGGCGCGCGGCGCTCACGTCCTGCGCCATCACCAGCGCCGCCTGGCGCCCCGCCCACGTCACGTTGTGGGCGTCGACGTCCACGTCGACCAGCCGCCCCGAGGCCAGCCGGTGGCGCCACACCCCGCAGCGCCGCAGCGGCTCGTCGCGGCGGCGGGCGACGTGGTCGGCGAAGCGCCCGCGCTCGGAGTCGGCCAGCAGGTCCACCACGCGCAGGGCGAGGAACTGCTCGCGCGTGTATCCGTACGAGGAGAGCGCGGCCTCGTTGACGTCGAGGAAAGCGAGGCTCTCGATGTCGTAGACCCACATCGGGTGCGGGTTGTGATCGAACAGCAGCCGGAAGTCAGCGTTCAACCGGGGACCTCGCCAAGTGGAGCGCGCCGGAAGTGTACCGCGGCGCCGCGCGACGGGTTCGAGCCCGGCGAGGCGCCGTCACTGGTTCGCGAGCAGCGCCTCGAGGTAACGGGAGCGGAACTGGCGGCTGGCCAGCGCCCGCTGCACCGGCGGCAGCTTCAGGATCACGCCGAGGATCGCCGCCATCACCCGGTGGCTGAGGAAGGCCTGGTTGTCGAACACCAGGTCCTGCAGCTTGCCGCGCTCGATCGCCATCAGCACCGCGCGGTGCGCCGAGTTGAGCGGCGTGATCACCCGCGCGGGCCGGGGCGCCAGCCGCAGCGCGCCGCGGGCGCACGAGCGCACGCAGACGCCGCAGCCGAGGCAGGCGTCGGCGTCGAGCATCCCGCGCTTTCGCTCGCGCTCGCCCGGCGCCGCCGCGGCCACCGGTTCCACCCGCAGCGCCGCGACGGGGCAGGCGTCGACGCAGCGGCCGCAGCCGTTGCAATTCTCGGCGTCGATCTCCGCCACGAAGTTCGTCGTGTGCACGGGGTGCAGGAAGCCGAGGCGCTTGGCCGCCAGCATCGCCTCGCAGCAGCAGCCGCAGCAGTTGCAGACGAAGGCCACGTTCTTCCGCACGTTGTCGCCGAACTGGGCGAGCCCGTGGTCCTGCGCCTGCTGCACGACGTCCTTCGCCTCCGCGGCGTCGATGCGGCGGGCGAAGCCGTGGCGGGTCAGCGAGGCGGCGGCGTTGTTGAAGGTCAGGCAGTTGCCGAGCGGCGCGTCGCAGGCGCGGCCGACGTGCGTCATCTTGTGGCGGCAGTAGCAGACGCCGACGCCGATCGCCGTCGCGGTGTTCACGACCTCGCTGACCCGCTCGTGGTCCATCACCGTCGTCGACAGTTCGGGCGGCACCGCGGACTCGCGCACGAACATCCGCCCCAGCCGCGTCTCGCCGGTCGCGAACAGCGCGGTGATGAACTCGTCCTCGACGTTCATGTACTGGTAGAAGAGTTCGGCCAGCAGCTTCTGGTCGACGTCGCCGCGCAGCCGCATCATCGAGAACTCGAAGAAGCCGGCCATCGGCGGCGGCAGGCAGTAGATCGTGCCGCCCGCGGTCTCCATGTCGAGCAGCAGCGCCTTGTCGCACAAGGCGTCGAGTTCGTGCTGCGCCTCGGCCTCCTTCATCCGCCACGCCGCGGCGGCGGTCGCCAGCCGGAACGGCTTGATCGGCAGCGCGGACACCAGCACGGCCTGCCGTGGAGTGAAGAGGAGCGACAGGATGCGGTACAGGACCTCCGAGGGCGGAGCGCCCTGCGGGTAGCGGTTCAGGCGATCGACCAGGTGGCGATACGCCTCGCGCGAGGCCAGGTGGGTCATGGCCCCCTCCGATCTCCGGCGCGCGGAATCTGCGCATGCGCCGGCTCCCAACCGGTTCTGACGCAAGACTCGGGCCAGAACGAGGCAAGCCGCTCGATGGTCATTAGTTCGTGTTATGGTTCCGATCACCCGTATCAATTCAAGAGATCCCCGTCGGCTTGCGAGAGGAGAGTTGCCCATGCTGCGTCGTCTTCCCAGTTTCGCGTTGGCCGCCACTGCGCTCGCGCTCGCGCTCCCCGCTTCGGCGCAGGAGGCGGACCGCATCGCCTGGAAGTTCGGCCCCACGACGGTGGACCTCGGCCGCGACACGGCACAGGTGGCGCTGCCCGAGGGCTACCGCTTCGCCAACGCCGAAGACACGCGCCGGCTGATGAAGGCGCTGGGCAACACCGTCGACGACAGCGAGGTCGGCATGATCACGCCGCTCGCCGAAGACCAGGACTGGATCCTCGTGTTCGAGTACCACCCCGACGGCTACGTCAAGGACGACGACCGGAACGAGATCGACAAGGACGCGATCCTCGAGAGCTACAAGGAAGGCACCGAGGCGGCCAACGAGCAGCGCAAGAAGGCCGGCATCCCCGGCCTCCACGTCACGGGCTGGTTCGAGGAGCCGCGCTACGACGCGCGGACCCACAACCTCGTGTGGGCGATGAAGGCCAGGAGCGACGACGGCAGCGAGGTCGTCAACTACAACGTGCGGCTGCTCGGGCGCGAGGGCTACATGTCGGTGACGCTGGTCGACGAGCCCGGCCGGCTGGCCCAGTCGAAGCCCGAGGTGGAGAAGCTGCTGGCCGACTTCAGCTACAAGACGGGCAAGTCGTACGCCGAGTTCGTGCCGGGGGACAAGGTCGCGAAGTACGGGCTGGTCGCCCTCGTGGCGGGCGGCGCGGGCGCGGCCGCCTCCAAGCTCGGCCTGTTCGCCGTGATCGCCAAGTTCTTCGGCAAGCTCGGCAAGGGGGCCGTGCTGCTGGTCGTCGCCGCCATCGCCGGGATTCGACGCCTGTTCCAGGCGATGACCGGCAGCCAGCGCAGCGCCTGACCTCCGCGCTTGGTCGCGCTGCTCCACGAGCTGTTCCCCTGGGCGCTCGCCTTCTTCGTCCTCAACTCGTTCGCGCTGGTCGGGGCGAGGCGGCGCCTGCTCGTGTCCTGGAACGGCGAGCCGCACCGGCTCGAACGGCGCAGCCTCGCCGCGCCAGGACTGTGGCCCGCCTGCGAGGCGATCGCGCCGTTCGAGCCGCGGCTGTGGCTGACCGCGACGGGGCTGATCCTTCCCCGCGGCGGCGGCCTCGCGCCGCCCGACGCGGACGAGCTCGTCGAGATCCCCTGGGCGCGGCTCGCCGACGCACGGGCCGAGGGCTCGCGCGTGAAGTCCGACGCCGGGGAAGTGCTGCGCGCCCCGACGCCGGAGACCGCGGCGGCGCTCGCGGCCCGGGTGCGCGGGTGGGCTCGCGCCGCGACCGGGGCCGAGCGGATGGCGGATCTCGAGGCGTGGCTGCAGGAGCGGCTGCGCGTGGACCTCGTGCGCGAGCGGCGCCGCCGCCAGCGGAAGCGGCTCGGCCCGCTGCGGCTGGCGTCCACGATCGCCTTCGCTTCCGGGTTCGTGGCGCTGCCCGCGTCGCTCTACCTGCCGGAGCAGCCCGGGGCCCTGGCGCTGGGGGCGTTCGCCCTCGCGCTCCTCGCGGCGCTCGCGGCTGCGTTCGCCGCCGCGCGGATGCTCGCCGCCGCCGGCCTCGGGCGGGCGTCGACCCGGCGCGCGCTCGAGCCGCTCCTCTTCTACCCGCCGCTCGCCGCCCACGCGCCGAGCTTCGCCGCCCGCCACCTGTACGCCGACTTCGCTCCGCTCGCGGTGGTCGCCGCCCTCGCCGGCTCCGAAGACGTGCGCCGCGTCGCGGCCGAGGAGTGGCTGGAGATCGACGAGGGCCTCGCCCGCACGGACCCCGCGCGGCTCGGCGACTACTGGCGCGTGCGGCGCGAGGTGCTGTCCGCATGGCTGCGCTCGGTCGGGCTCGGCGAGGGCGACGCCCTGCTGACTCGCGAGCGCCAGGACCCGCTCGCGGTCGTCTACTGCCCGGCCTGCGGCGCCGAGTATCGGCGCGCCCTGGGTCGCTGCGGCGACTGCGACGTGGCCCTGCGCGATTGGGGGCCGGCGGCGCTCAGCTCCAGCGCCGGAAGAACAGCGCCTGGGGGTGGATCGCCGCCGTCCGCTGTTCCAGCTCCGCCATCTGCGCCGGGCTCAGCGGGTTGAACGCGCGGGCCAGCGCCACGTTCTCCTCGAGCTGGGCGATCGTGTCGCAGCCGACGATCACCGTGCTGACCGGCAGCGACAGCACGTAGCGCAGCGCCTCCGACATCACGATCGTGCCCGGCGCGGTGCCGGCCTGCGGCGGGCCGCCGGGGGCCGGCGGCGCGAAGGACTTCAGGATCCGGCCGCGGGCGGGGATCTTCATGCCGATGATCGCCATCTCGCGCTCGACCGCCAGCGGCAGCAGCTTCTGCCGGAAGCTCAGGTGGTGGACGTCCGCCGCGTTGAGCGCCAGCAGCACCGCGTCGAAGGCGCCGCGCTCGAGGGCCGCGATCAGCACGTCGGGGTCGGCGTGGCCGGTGATGCCGATGCTGCGGACGAGGCCCTGCTCCTTCGCCTCGCGCAGCGCCTCGACGGCGCCGCCTTTCGCGAAGATCTGGTCCACCTGCTCGGGCAGCGAGAGGTTGTGGACCTGCCACAGGTCGAGGTGATCCGTGTTGAGCAGCTTCAGCGACTCCTCGAGCAGCTTCAGCGAGCCGTCGCGGGTGCGGTCGTGGGTCTTGGAGGCGAGGAACGCCTCGCCGCGCCGGCGCTTCATGACCTCGCCGATGTAGCGCTGGCTCCAGCGGGCGTCGCCGCCGTAGCGGGCGGCGGTGTCGATGTAGTTGACCCCGAGGTCGAGCGCGCGCTCGACGAGCGGGACCGCCACGTGGGCGTTGTCGGGCTGCTCGATCGCGGCCTGGCCGCCGAGCGAGAACAGGCCCACCTGGAACCCGGTGCGGCCCAGGTTGCGCATCGGCATCGCCGCCGCCGTGCGCGCGTTGGAAGGCAGCGGCGGCAGGCCCGCTGCCAGGCTGACCGTCGCCCCGCCGACCCCCGCTGCGGCGCCGAGCTTCAGGAATTCGCGGCGGTCGTTGCGCTGGCTCATGGTGGCCTCCCGCCCGCGGATCCTACGCCTGCGCGGTCAGGGTCGCGAGCCGCTCCCGGCCCCCGCGAACAGCTCGGCCAGCGCGTCGGTGAAGGGGGCGATGCCCCGCGCGTAGGTCACGTTGGTGGCGACCGCCACGGCCACGCGGGCGCCGGGAATGACTCGCATCGAAGCGGTGCCGCCGACTGGAGAGCTGTCGCGGCCGACCGCGGCCGCGCCGCCGATCGTGTAGGCCTTCCAGCCGAGGCCGTACTCGTGGCCCGGGTTCTCGGCGCGGGCGATGCGCTCGTGAAGCCGGGCGATCGTCTCGGGGCGCGCCGCCCGGCCCGACAGCACCGCCGCACCGAAGCGGGCGAGGTCGCCGGGCGTCGAGACGAGGCCGCCGGCTCCGGCGAAACACGCGTAGTCCACCTCCTGCGCGTCTTCGACCCCGAGCGTCGTGTCCGCGCTCATCCGCGGCCAGTAGAAGGCGGTGCGGTTCGGGACGTCCGCGCCATCCAGCTCCGTCTCGCGCAGGTCGAGCGGCGCCAGCAGCTCGTCGCGCAGCAACTCGGCGAACGGGCGGCCCGCGGCCGCTTCGGCGACCGCGCCGGCCAGCACGTAGTTCCACGCCGACCAGTCGAAGCCCGTGCCGGGCGGGCGCTTCAGCGGGTCGGCTGCGATCGCCCCCAGGCCCAGGGCGATCTCCCGGCAGTTCCAGAGGCGGATGCCCTCGTCTTCGCCCCGGTGGCGCCGCACGCCGGAGACGTGGCCGAGGAGCTGGGCCGTCGAGACCGCCGCCAGCGGGCCGGCGGCGAGGGCCGGGACCACGGGGCCGATCGGCGCGTCCAGGTCGAGCACCCCGCGCTCCGCGAGCCGGCCCAGCAGCACCGAGGTCAGCGTCTCGCTCACGGCGCCGATCCGCAGCCGCGTCTCGGGCGTCATCGGCAGGCGCCGCTCGAGGTTCGCCCAGCCCACGGCCTCGCGCCAGACGAGGCGGCCGTCGACGGCCACGGCCGCGGAGGCGCCCGGCAGGTTGTCCCCCGTGACGAGCCCCCGCAGGCGCCTGCCGGCTTCGGCGACGCGGTCCGCCGGGGCCCCGGGCTCGGGGACGCTGGCGGCGGGCGGGGGAGTCGTGTGGACCGGCGCCGTCCGCATCACCCAGCCGGCGACGTGCAGCGCCGCCGCCACCCCGAGCCCGATCAGGCCCAGGACCAGCAGGATCTTGTTCCTCAAGTTCATCCCCTCCCCTCCATTGTCGACCGCGCCCCACGATCGGCGCGAGCGGCGACGCAGACCTGACGGCGCCCTGAGAAGTGGGGCCCGTGACGGCCCTCTCACAATCCGCTCAGGTTCCGGCCGCGGCCGAAAGGCCTTGCAACGCCGCCCGCGCCGGCGCGAAACTCTCGCGAGAGTCCAACGGCCTGGAGGTCCGAAGCGGCCGTGAGAGTCGAGTTCGGCGGCTTCGTGCTCGACACCGGGACGCGCCAGCTCCTCGAGGGGCGCGAACCGCTCCGTCTCACGCCCAAGGCGTTCGACGTGCTGGTCTGCCTCGTCGAGCAGCGACCGCGGGCGGTGTCCCGCTCCGAGCTGCTCGAGCGCGTGTGGCCCGCGACGTTCGTCACCGAGTCGAACCTGGCTTCGCTGGTCAAGGAGCTGCGGCGGGCCCTCGGCGACGACGCGTCGGCCCCCCGCTTCCTGCGCACGGTGCGGGGCTTCGGCTACGCCTTCGCGGCCGAGGCCCGCGAGGACGCCGGCCTCGCGACCGACAGCGGGTTCCGCCTGTACTGGGAGCAACGCGAGGCCGTGCTCGGGCCCGGCGAGAACCTGCTCGGCCGTACCCGGCAGGCGGACGTGTGGGTCGACCACGGATCGGTCTCGCGGCGCCACGCCGTGATCCGCGTCGACGGGGCGTCGGCGACCGTGGAGGACTGCGGATCCAAGAACGGGACCTTCCTGTGCGGACGGCGGGTCGTCGCGGCGGAGCCGCTCGCGGACGGCGACGAGATCCGCCTCGGCGAGGCGCGCCTCGTGTTCCGGGCGCACTCCGCCGAGTTCCCGACGGCCACCGCGACCGGCCGCGACTGAGAAGCCGTCCAACTCCCGGCGGCGCTCCCGCATCGAGCGTGCAACGACCCGGCCGCGGGAGTACGATTCCCGACAGCAGCTCTGGTTTCCAACATGGGCCTCGCGACCGCCCGTCGCGTCGGACCTTACGAAGTGCTGGCGCCCGTCGGCGCCGGCGGGATGGGCGAGGTCTACCGCGCCCGCGACACGGGGCTCGGACGCGACGTCGCGCTCAAGCTGATCCGCGACGACCTGGCCGCGCGCGCTCCGCACCTCGAGCGCCTGCGTCACGAGGCGCGCGTGCTGGCCTCGCTCAACCACCCCAACGTCGCGACCCTCCACGGCCTCGAGGTCTGCGACGGCCAGCCGGTGCTGGTGATGGAACTGGTCGAAGGCGAGACCCTCGGCGAGCGGCTGCGAAGCGGGCCGTTGCCGGTGGCCGACGCCCTCCACGTCGCGGGCCAGATCGCGGCCGGGCTGGAGGCCGCTCACGAGCGGGGCATCCTCCATCGCGACCTGAAACCTTCCAACGTGCGGCTGACGCCCCGCGGCGAGGTGAAGCTGCTCGACTTCGGGCTGGCGCGGGCCTTCCAGGCCGCCGCCCCGGCCGGCGCCGAGGCCGCGTTCCCCTCGGACCAGTCCACGGGCTCCGACGCCTCGCACCCCTCGGGCACGGCGCCCTACATGTCGCCGGAGCAGGTGCGGGGCGAGGCGCAGGACCAGCGGACCGACGTGTGGGCCTTCGGCTGCGTGCTGTTCGAGTGCCTGGCCGGGCGGCGCGCCTTCCCCGGGGCGACCGCCGCCGAGTCGATCGCGGCGGTGCTCTCCGAGCCGCCCCCCTGGGTGGCGCTCGCGGCCGAGGTGCCGACGTCGATCCGCCGGCTGCTGGAGCGCTGCCTGGAGAAGGACCCGGCGCGGCGCCTGCGAAGCCTCGGCGACGCGCGCCTCGAGATCGAGGAGGCCCTGCTCGCCTTCCGTCGCAGCGGCGCCCGGCGGCGAATGGCGGCCGACCCATCGCCGTACCCGGGGCTTCGCGCCTACGAGGTGGGCGACGGCTCGCGGTTCTTCGGCCGCGAGGACGAGGTCTCCGCGCTGTGGGCGAAGCTCGCACGCCACGGGCTGCGGGCCGTGATCGGCCCCTCCGGGGCCGGCAAGACCTCGTTCGTCCGCGCCGGCGTGCTGGCTTCGCGGCCCGCGGGTTGGGGGGGCCTCGTCTGCACGCCCGGCTCGCGGCCGTTCGTCGGCCTCGCGGAGGCGCTGGCCCCCGAGCTGGCCGGGGCGCGCGACGGCGTGGCCGACCTCGTGCGCATCGACGAGGCGCCCCACGCCCTCGCCGCCGTCGGCCGCTGGCGCCGCGCCCACGCCGAGGCGCTGCTGGTGGTCGACCAGTTCGAGGAGCTGTTCACGCTCAACCCGCCCGCGGAGCAGCGGCGCTTCGCCGAGCTGCTGGGCCGCCTGGTCGCCGAAGCGGACGTGCACGTGCTGGTCTGCATGCGCGACGACTTCCTCGTCCAGTGCCACGAGCACGCGGCGCTCGCGGCCGTGTTCGCCGACGTGACGCCGCTGCTCCCGCTCGCGGGCGAGGCGCTGCGCCGCGCCCTCGTCGAGCCGGCTGCCCGCGCCGGCTATCGCTTCGAGGACGAGGCCCTGGTCGACGAGCTGGTGGCCTTCGTCGGCGAGGGCGGCTCGGCGCTGCCGCTGGCGGCCTTCGCGGTGGCCGAGCTCTGGCAGCGGCGCGATCCGGCGCGGCGGCTGCTCACGCGCAGCGCCCGCGACGAGATCGGCGGCGTCGGCGGCGCGCTCGCCCGCCACGCCGATGCGGTCCTCGAGAGCCTCGGCCCCGAGCGGGAAAAGGTCGTGCGAGAGCTGCTGCGCAACCTGGTCACCTCGCGCGGCACGCGGGCCGTGATGGACCGCGACGACCTGCTGTCGGCGTTCGCGGACTCGCGGGCTGACGCGGGGCAGGTGGTCGACGCGCTGGTCGACGCGCGCCTGCTGACCGAGTCCGCCGACGGGACCCGCGACGGGCAGCGCTCGGTGCAGATCGTCCACGAGTCGCTGCTCGTCGCCTGGCCGCGTCTCGTGCGCTGGCGGACCCAGGACGCCGACGGCGCGCAGCTCCGCGACCAGCTCCGCCAGGCGGCGCACCTGTGGGACGAGCGTGGGCGCAGCCGCGACCTGCTGTGGACCGGCGCGGCCGAGCGCGAGCTGGCCCTGTGGCGCGAGCGCTACCCGGGCCGGCTGACCGCGATCGAGGAGGACTTCGCGTCGGCGGTGAGTCGCCGCGCGATCCGGGTGCGGCGTCTGCGCCGGGGCGTCTTCGCCCTCGTGGTCGTCGTGCTCGCGGGCGTGGCGGCCTCCATCGGCGTCTCGCGACAGGAAGCCCTCGCCCAGGCACGGCTGGCGCGGGCGAGCCGGCTGGTGGCGCTCGGCCGCCTCGAGCTGGACCGTCACCCGAGCGCGGCCGTCGCGTTCGCGCGCGCCAGCCTCGAGATCACGGACAACCTCGAGGCCCGGCTGCTGGCGCTCGAGGCCCTGTGGCGTGGCCCGACCCTGCGCATCCTGCCCGAGACGTCGGAAGAGGTAGGGGGCCAGCGCGGGGCGTTCAGTCCGGACGGGCGTCGCCTCGCGCTGAGCGGGTTGGGAACCTCCGTCGTGGTCTGGTCGGACGACGGACGACGGCTGCACAGTGTCCCGAACCTCCCCGTCGCAGCCGATCCGCGTGGTGTCACCTTCGACCCCACTGGCGAGCGGCTGTGGACGTTCGCTGTCCGCGACCCGACGCTCCGGGGTTACGACCGGGCTGGTCGGCTGGTGGCCACGATCCCGCTCGAAGCGCGCTGGGTGCGGTTCGACGAACATGCCCGCCTCGTCGTGTTCGGCGCAGCGCCAGACGATCCTGGCGACCGCCAGCTCACGGTCGTCGATCCGGGGAACCTCGCGCGTCGCGTCCACGCCCGCTGGAGGCCCGAGTGGGACACGAGCCCGGATCAGTGGGGGACGCGGGCGCCCAGCGATGTCGACCGCTCCCTGCGCTGGCTGGCGTACGGGCGCCAGGAGCGCGTGATGCTCCGCTCGCTGCCCGTTTCGGGCGTCACCGCCGACCTCGAACTGGGGCGCCACCGCACGTCCGTCCGTCAGCTTCGCTTCCTCCCCGATGGCACCCGGCTGGCGTCCGTGGACAGTGCAGGCGAGATCGGCGAGTGGTCCGTGCCGTCGCGCCGCCTGGTCTCCCGGGTGCAGGCTGTGCCCGTCCACCGCTTCTCGTCATTGCCTGTCGACGCTGCGGGGCGTCACCTGGCGTGGTTCGCGAGTCGGGAGGGTGTGGCGTGCGTGTGGGAGCGGGCAGGCCTCGCCGCGGCTCCGATCCGGCGGTTGTTCCGCGGTGAAGCGGTCGATGCCGGCGATGCCGTTTTTCACCCAGCCGGGACGTGGCTCGCGGCCCCTTCGTTTTCCGGCACGGCGCTCTGGCCGCTGCGACTGCCGCAGTCCCGCGTCGTGCTCGTCCATGATGACGGCCCGGTGGCGGACCTCGCGTTCTCGCCGGACTCGCGCTACCTGGCCTCGGCCGCCCGCGACGGACTGCACGTCCTGCCGCTCGTGCCGGGAAGTGGCCCGCCGCGCCGCATCGACCTCGGGGCCGATCACTACGCGTACGGAGTGGCCTGGGAGCCGGGCGGCTCCGCACTGGCGTTCACGGCGCCTCAACTCGGCGTCTACGATCTCGACTCCCCGGGCGCCCGTCCGCGCAGGATTCTCGGCTACCCCTCGCCGAGAGTGGCACTCGGAGCGCTCGCCCTCGACCGCTCGGGACGCTGGGCAGCGGTGGTGAGTCACTACGCGCCGAATCGGACAGAGCAACTCCTGTACCTGATCGATCGGCAGACGCTCTCGGCACGGTCGGTCGCGCGCTGGACGACGGAGGGTGGTCGCGGCTGGGCAGGGCAGGCGCGCGCCGTCGCCTTCCTGGACGACGGACGCGTCCTGACCGGGGGAGACGGTGGGCTGCGCGCCTGGGATCCCGTGACGGGCGTTCACCGAACCGTACTCGGAGGAGAAGGAGCGTTCGCGACCTTCGTCCTCGCGGCTGACGGGCGCCGTGCCATCGCCACCCTCGGGCAGGGCTACTCGCTGATGATCTCGAACTCCGAGCTGTGGTCGCTCGACGTGGTGACGGGAGAACGGCGCATGTTGAGCGGGCACGGCACCCGTCTGACCCTCGGCCTGGCTGCCGACCCGGCTCTCGAGATCGTGGCCACGGGTGACATGGCAGGCGTCGTTCGAGTCGCGTCCGTGCGCGGTGGAGAGCCTCACCTGTTGCTCGGACACGCTGGCCCGATTCGACGGGTCGCGATCTCGCCGGACCGGAAGTGGATCGCTTCCGCGAGCGGGGCCGAGGTGCGGCTGTGGCCGATGCCGGACCTCGGGCGGCCGCCCTTCCACACGCTGCCGCTCGCGATCCTGCTGCAGAAGCTGCAGGCCCTGACCAACCTCGAGGTGATCGAGGACCCCGCCTCCGCCACGGGCTACCGCGTGGCGGTCGGCCCTTTCCCGGGCTGGCGCGACGTGCCGACCTGGTGACCGGACTCGTTCCCATCCAGATCCCACGTTCTTCTCATGCGGGCGCCGGACGCGCGCCGCAAGTTGGACGTGTCGGAGGGGCGACACGCCGCCGACGTTCGGGAGGTGGGTATGAGGTTGAGGAAGATCGCGATGGCCCTGGCGATCCTGGGGCTCGGCGGCGCGGCTTTCGCGCAGGAACTCTCGGACAAGGAGCTGAAGGTGATCGGCGAGGGCAGGGGCTTGTTCCTGCAGCAGTGCGCGGGCTGCCACGGCAGCCTCGCGGACACCGCGGAGCCCTCGAACGGCGACCCGGCACCGGTGACGGACCTGCGGCGGATCGCGGCCCGCGACGGCCGCTTCGACAAGCTGCACGTCGTCAGCCACATCCGCTTCGGGACCCAGTCCTACCACCGCTCGCGGCCGGCAGCCGGCGAGATGCCGTCGTGGATGCGGCTCCGGCTCAGCGACCGCGCCAAGGCGGAGTGCGAGTTCCACAAGATCGTGCGCTATCTCGAGTTCGCGCAGGTCCGGTAGCCGGCGTCCTTCGGCCCGTCGATCGGGCGGGGCCCCCGTCGCGGCGGGGGCCTCTTCCCTTGCGGGCCTACCGGCCCAGGGCCTCGATCACCAGGCGGGCCGCGGCGGCGCCCGAGAACTGCTGCTGGCCCGTGATCAGCCGCCCGTCGCGCACGGCGAACTCGCGAAACGGCTGGTCGACGACGAAGTTGGTGCCCGCCAGCTTCCGCGCCTCGTCCTCGATCCAGAACGGCTGGATGCGCTTGCCGACGAAGTCGTCCGCGAACTGCTCCTCCGCGTTCGCGAAGCCCGTCCAGGTCTTGCCGGCGACGAGCAGCGACCCGTCGGACAGCTTCGCCTCGAGCAGCAGGCAGGTGGCGTGGCAGACGAGGGCGGTGACCTTGCCGGCCTCGTGGAAGGCGGCCACCAGCCTCTGCAGCTCCGCGTTGCCGCGGAACGTGACCATCGGCGACTGGCCGCCCGTGACGAACAGCGCGTCGTAGCCGGCCGGGTCCACCCCCGCGATCGACTTCGTGTCGACGAGCAGGGCCGCGTGCTTCGGCGACTTCTTGAAGCCGAGCGACAGGATGTCGTCCGCCGAGTAGCCGGACGCGTCTTCGGGGTCGCTGTAGCCGTCCGCCTGCAGCGCGCCGCCCTGCGGGCTGCGGATCTCGACCTCGTAGCCGGCTTCGGTGAAGGCCCAGTACGGGTGGGTCAGCTCGGCCCACCAGAAGCCGATCGGCCAGCCGGTGGTCGGCGACGTGGCCGGGTTGGCGGCGATCAGCAGGACCTTCTTCTTCTTCGACGGGTTGGTGACGTTGGCGTTGGCGCTCATCGGACTCCTTCGGGGAAAGCGTGTCAGCGACGGACGAAGCGGAAGGCGTGGGCGCGGCCCTGGCCGGAGGCCGCGAGCGAGATCCAGAGCAGGGCGAGTTCTTCGAGACGACGGGCCTGGGCCAGCGGACCGCAGTCGACCGGGTCGAGGCCGAGCTCTCTGGCCAGGCCTGCGACCGCCGACTTCGCGGCGGCGTCGTCGCCGCACAGGAACAGGCTGGCCGGCTCGGCGCCGAATCGCGGATCGGCGTAGACCTCGAAGCCTGCGGTGTTGAAGGCCTTGACGACTCGCGCGCCGGGCGCGGCCGCGGCCAGCGCCTCGGCGCCCGACCCCTGCGGCAAGGCGTGACTCAGACCGGGACCGACGGGGTTCGTGCAGTCGACGAGGACGCGGCCGTTCCATTCGGCCACGCCGCGCACGACTTCCAGCGCCGCGCCCCAAGGCGTCGCCAGCAGCACCACGTCGGCGCCGGCCGCCGCCTCGGGGACGGTGGCTGCGCGGGCGCTGCCGCCCGTGGCGGCGACGAGCGCCTGAACCTCGGGGGCCAGCGGGTTGCGGGTGGCGTAGACGACTTCGTGACGGGCACCGAGCCGACGTCCCAGGGTGCGGCCGATGTTGCCGGTGCCGACGATCGCGAGCTTCATGGCGCTACTATCGTCCGTGGAGGCGAGACGGCCAATGCCACGCAATCCCGTTTTCTTGTCCGAGCGTCCCATCCGGGCCGGTCGCTTGCCGGCAGGCGACGTGTTGACCTCCGTGATGGACGCGCTCCGCCTGCGCAGCCGGGTCTTCTGTCGCTCCGAGCTGAAGGCGCCGTGGGGCATGGCGCTGCCGCGCTCCGAGTACGCCCACTTCCACGTCGTGGAGCGCGGCGGGGCGTGGCTCAAGGTCGACAGCCAGCGTCCGGTGGCGCTGGCCGGAGGCGACCTCGTCGTCGTCCCCCGCGGCAGCGGCCACACGCTCACCGACTCGCCCGCGACGCGAACGCGGCCGCTGGCGGAGATGATGGGCCAGCGCCGCGCCGAGGGCGGCTGCGCCGTGATGCGCGGCGGCGGGGCCGGCGCCGAGACGCTGCTCGTCTGCGGCTCGTTCCGCTTCGAGCGCCCGCGCGCTCACCCGCTGGTGGAACTGCTGCCGCCCGTGCTCCACCTGCGACCGGCCGAATCGCCGGCGGCCGAGTGGCTGCAGGCCACGCTGCGCCTGCTCGCCCGCGAGACCCGCGACGGGCGGCCCGGCAGCGAGGCGATCGTGTCCCGGCTGACCGACGTGATCTTCGTGCAGGCGCTGCGGGCGTGGCTGGAGACGATCCCGGAGGGTCGCGGCGGCTGGCTCGGAGCGCTGCGCGATCCCGCCGTCGGCCGCGCGCTCGCGTGCATCCACGCCCGGCCCGACCACGAGTGGACCAACGCGTCGCTGGCCGCCGCGGTCGGCATGTCGCGCTCGCGCTTCGCCGCCCGCTTCGCCGCGCTGGTGGGGGAGCCGCCGCTCGCGTACCTCACGCGCTGGCGGCTGGAGACGGCGGCCGGCCTGCTCGAGGACGGCACGCTGGGCCAGGCCGAGGTCGCGGCCCGGGTCGGCTACGGCTCGGAGGCGGCCTTCAGCCGCGCCTTCCGCAGGCGCTTCGGCCGGCCGCCGGGCGCCTGGCGCCGGCAGGCCGCGGCCTGAAGCGACGCCGCGGCAGCGAAATCGCACCGGCGACCGCCGGCGCTAGACTCCGCGACCATGAAGCTCGCCGCCACCCTGCTTGCGCTGCTGCCGCTCGCTTTCGCTTCGCCCGCGTTCGCCGCGGACGCCTCCACCCTGACCGTGCGCGACGCCGCGCCGCGTGGCCTGATCGAGGATCGCGACCAGGCCCGCGAGGTGCGCGTCGTCTTCTCCGAGGCGATGGTGCCGCTGGGCAAGGCCGACGGGCGTGGCGCGCCGTGGTTCCGCATCGCGCCGTCCGCGAAGGGCACGCTGCGCTGGGCGGGCACCGACACGCTGGTCTTCACGCCCGAGGAGCCGCTGCCCTGGGGCACGAATTACACGGTGACGATCGACGGCACCGCGACGGCCGTGTCGGGCCGCAAGCTGGGGCAGCCCCACCGCTTCGAGTTCACGACGCCGGTGCTTCGGTTGCGCGAGGCGCAGGTGTATCGCCAGGCGGGGCGCGGCGACTCGCCGGCGATGGTCGGCCTGCGCTTCAACCAGCCGGTCGACGGCGCGGCCCTGCTGCAGCACGCGCAGCTCGCCGTCACCTTCGAGCCGTACGCCTGGGCGCCGCCCGCGTTGCCTGCTGCGACGCAGAAGGCGATGGGGCCCGGCGCGGTGGCGGCCTACGACGCAAAGGTGAAGGCGGCGAAGGCCGCGGCCGCGGCCTCCGGCCCGGTCGCGGTCGAACTGGCGGCAGAGTGGGATCGCGAGCGGCTGGGCCACGGCGACGACCTGGTCGTGCTGAAGACGACGACCCCGCCGCCCCCGGGCTCGCGGCTGCGGGTCACGCTCGGCGCCGGCGCGCGCGGCACCGGCGGGCCGGAGACGCCCGGCGAGCCGCGCCACGAGACCGTGCGGCTCGAGGGCGCCTTCTTCGTCCAGGGCTTCGCCTGCGTCGCCTCCTGCGAGCCCGACTCGTGGAACCCGCTGAAGGTGCGCGGCCGCGCCCGGCTCGCCCAGTTCGCCCGCCACCTGCGCGTGCGCGAGGTGCTGGCCGACGGCAAGACCCGCGACCTCGCGCCGCGCGCGGTCGAAATCGACCCCGAAGAAGAAGCCGACCACGACTACGGCACGCCCGACTGGCGCGAATCGGTCGCGGTCACGCTGCCGCAGCTCGGCTACGACTTCGCGCCGGGCCGGACCTACGAGGTCGTGCTGGCGCCGGGGCTCGAGTCGAGCGACGGCCAGAAGCTCGGCTACGTGTGGATCGACCGCGTCGAGAACTGGCACCAGCGCGCGGCCACCAGCTTCGGCGGCGGCCACGGCGTGTGGGAGAGCGGGGGCGGCACCGCGCTGCCCTTCTACGCGCGGAACCTGAAGGACGTGCGTCACTGGGCGGCGAAGGTGGTGCCCGACCAGCTCGTGCCGACGCTGCTCAAGCTGCGCGACAAGTCGTTCGCCGAGCCGCCCGCCGGCGCGGGCACGGTGCGCACGCTGGCGCCCGTGCCCGACGTCTCGCAGTCGTACGCGCTGGAGCTGAAGGACGTGCTGGGCGGGCCGACCGGCGTCGCCTGGGTCGCGCTGCGCAACGGCACGCCGATTCCGCGCTCGCACGCGGGCAGCAGCGCGGTGCGGGCGACGCTCGTCCAGGTCACCGACCTCGGCCTCACCGTCAAGGACAGCCCGCAGGGCACGCTGCTGTTCGTCACCCGCCTCGCCGACGGAGCGCCGGTCGCCGGCGCGAAGGTCGCGCTGCGCGACCTGCAGAACGCCGTGCGCTGGAGCGGCGAGACCGGCCCCGACGGCACGGCGATGTCGCCGCCGCTCGCGCTGCGCGGCGACGAGAGCTACTGGCAGCTCGCCTTCGTGGCCACCGCCGAGAAGGACGGCGACTTCGCCTACGCGCTGTCCGACTGGACCGAGGGCATCGAGCCCTGGTACTTCGGGACCTACTACGACCTCGAGCAGGCGAAGCCGATGCTGCGCGGCACGGCCTTCGCCGACCGCGGCGTCTACAAGCTCGGCGAGCAGGTGCGCCTGAAGCTGATCCTGCGCTCCGACACGGCGTCCGGCATGAAGCTGCTGCCCGCCGGCACCGAGGCGAAGGTGACGGTCGAGACCAGCCAGTCCGACGAACTGCTCGCGCAGACGGTGAAGCTCGGCGAGTGGAGCTCGGCCGAGCTGAAGGTCGACGTCCCGGCCGCGGCCCCGCTCGGCAACTACTCGGTGAAGGTCGAGGTCGAGGGCCAGCAGCGCCCGGTCTACGGCTCGTTCCTGGTGGCCGCCTACCGCCGCCCGGACTTCCGGGTCGACGCGAACCTCGCGGCCGAAGACGCGGTCGCCGGCGCGAAGCTGGCCGGCGTCGTCTCCGGCCGTTACCTGTTCGGCGTGCCGATGGCGGAGAAGGAGGCGCGCTGGTCGCTCACGAAGCGGGCGCTCCGCGAACCTGCGCCGGCGGTGCTCGAGCGCTGGCAGCCCGAGCGCTGGGCGTTCTTCGCGGAGGAGGACGAGAACTTCCGCGGCTGGGACGAGACGGTCGCCGAAGGCGACGGCAAGCTCGACGGCGACGGCCGCCTGGCGATGGCGGCCGAGACCGACCGCGCGCTCGGCCACCCGCACCTCTTCACGCTCGAGGGCACGGTCACCGACGCCTCGCGCCAGCAGATCGCGGGCCGCGCCAGCTTCCGCGTCGAGGCGATGCCGTACGCGGTGGCCGTGAAGCGCCCGCCGTTCTTCGCGGACGTCGAAGGCGGCCTCGAGACCGAGATCGCCGCGGTCGCGGCGGACGGCACCGCGGTCGCGGGGGCCGAAGTGACGGTGTCGCTCGTTCAGATCCAGTGGAACAGCGTGCGGCGCGCCGAGGGCGGCGGCTTCTACACGTGGGAGACCGAGAAGCGCGAGGTGCCGGCGGGCGAGTGGACCGTGAAGACCGCGGCCGCGCCGCAGCCGCTGAAGGTGCCGCTGCCGACCGGCGGCTACTTCGAGCTGCGGGCGAAGGCGCAGGACGCCGAGGGGCGCTCGACCATCACGACCACCGGCTTCTACGCGCTGGGCGGCGGCTACACGGCCTGGCAGCGCTACGACCACAACCGCATCGACCTGGTGCCCGAGAAGAAGACCTGGAAGCCGGGCGAGACCGCGCGGATCGTCGTCAAGTCGCCGTGGGAGACGGCCACCGCGCTGCTCACCACCGAGCGCGAGGGCATCCGCTCGCGCCGGGTGTTCACCCTCGACTCCACGCAGAAGACGATCGAGGTGCCGGTCGGCGAGGCCGACGTGCCCAACCTGTTCGTCTCGCTGCTGCTGGTCCGCGGCCGCACGGGCGAGTACACGCCCGAGGACTCGTCCGACCCCGGCAAGCCCGCGTTCCGGGTCGGCCTCGTCGCGCTGCAGGTCGACGACGGCAGCAAGCGGCTCGACGTGAAGGTCGCGACCGACCGCGAGGAGTACCGGCCCGGCGCGAAGGCGAAGGTCTCGGTCGCCGTCAAGGACCCCGAGGGCCAGCCGGTCGCCTCCGAGGTCACGCTGTGGGCGGTCGACGAAGGCGTGCTCAAGCTGACCGGCTACGAGGCGCCCGACCCCCGCGGCTCGGTGTGGGTCGAGAAGGCGCTGCAGGTGCTGACCCAGGACTCGCGCCAGTACATCGTCAGCCGCCGCGCGGTGATCCCCAAGGGCGGCGACGAGGGCGGCGGCGGCGGCAGCGACGAAGGCGGCACGACGGTGCGCCGCGACTTCCGCGTGCTGGCGTTCTGGCTCGGCTCGCTGCCGACGGCCGCCGACGGCACCGCCTCGACCGAGGTCGCGCTGCCCGAGGACCTGACGGCCTACCGCGTGATGGCGGTCGCGGGCGACAAGGCGTCGCGCTTCGGCGCGGGACAGCGCGAGCTGCGGATCAGCAAGCCGCTGCTGCTCAAGCCCGCGTTCCCGCGCTTCCTGACGCTGGGCGACGAGGCCCGCTTCGGCGCGGTCGTCACCAGCCGGCTGAAGCAGCCGGGCGACGCGATCGTGACGTTCAAGAGTCTCGACCCCGGCGTGCTGGTGGTCGAAGGCGCGCCGACGCAGACGGTGGCGCTGCAGCCCGAGCGCTCGCGCGAGGTCCGCTTCGCGCTGAAGGCGAAGGCCGCCGGCCGCGCCCGCGTGCAGATGTCGGTACGGATGCGCGACGAGGCCGATGCCTTCGAGGAGACGCTGCCCGTCCAGGTCGTGGTCGTGCCCGAGGTGGTCGCGGCCCACGGCCAGGCGGCGCCGGAGTCGAAGGAGGCGCTCGCGCTGCCGAAGAACGTGGTGCCGGGCTACGGCGGGCTCGACGTCTCGCTGGCCTCGACCGCGCTCGTCGGACTCGGCGAAGGCGCGCGCTACCTCGTCGAGTACCCCTACGGCTGCGCCGAGCAGCGCGCGTCGGCGACGCTCGGCCTCGTGCTGGCCGCCGAGCTGGGCGGCGCGTTCGCGATCCCCGGCCTCGAGCCTTCGAAGCTGGGGCCCGCCGCCGACCAGGGGCTGGCCGAGCTGCCCGCGTACCAGTGCGACTCCGGCCACTTCGCCTACTGGAAGGGCGGCTGCCGGTGGACGAACACGTGGCTCACCTCGTACGTCGCGCACGTGCTCCAGCGCGGCAAGGCCGCCGGCCGCGCGGTCGACGCGGGCGCGCTCGAGCGCGCGCTGGGCGCCCTCGAGCGCGACCTGACCGCGACCCCCGCCGACCTGCGGCTGGCTCCGGCCAACGCGGCCTCGCTGGCGTTCGCGGCGGCCGTCGCCGCCACCGGCGGGCGCAACGTCGACACGGCGATCAACCGCCTGTACGACGCCCGCGAGCGGCTGCCGATCTTCGGCACGGCCCACCTGCTCGACGCGCTGCACGCCAAGGGGGAGAGCGGCCCGCGCCGCGACGACCTGCGGCGGCGGCTCGGCAACGCGCTGCGCCGCGAGGGCGGCTATGCCCACTTCGAGGAAGCGAACGACGCCGACCTGCTGTGGCTGTGGTCGAGCAGCGCCCGCACCTCGGCGATGGGGCTGGGGGCGCTGTCGAGGTTGGATGCCGACCCCAGGGACGCGGCGGCGATCGCGCGCTGGCTGCTCGAGGCGCGCAAGAAGGGCCGCTGGGGGAACACGCAGGAGAACGCCTGGGCGCTCTCGGGCCTCGTCGACTACTACCGCAAGTACGAGACGGTGGAGCCCGATTTCAAGGCGCTCGCGACGCTCGCCGGCCAGGCCGTCGCCAGCGGCACGTTCCAGGGTCGCAGCGCCGTCGCCCAGGACAGCTCGGTGCCGATGGCACAGCTCGCGTCGCGGATCGGAGCCGCGACGGGCGAGGTGCCGCTGGTGTTCAGCCGCGAGGGCCAGGGCACGCTGTTCTGGTCGGCGCGGCTGCGCTACGCGGAAGACGCCGCGGAGTTCGCCGCGATGCAGCAGGGCTTCCGCATCGAGCGCGCGTACGCGCCCGGCGAGGGACCCGCGCCCGCGAGCCCGCTGCGCTCGTTCGCCGCGGGCGACCTCGTCAAGGTGACGCTGACCCTCGAGCTGCCGCAGGAGCGCCGCTACGTCGCCGTCTCCGACCCGCTGCCGGCGGGCTTCGAGGCGGTCGACTCCTGGTTCCAGACGACGGCTCGCGACCTGCTGCGCGCCGAGGACTCCGAGAACGAGGAGTCCGACTGGCGCGAGGCGTGGCGCAAGGGCGGCTTCGACCACGTCGAGCGCCACGACGACCGCGTGCAGCTCTTCGCGACCCGGCTCGCCGCGGGCAAGCACACGTTCACCTATCTCGCGCGGGCGACGACCGCGGGCACGTTCCGGGTCGGCCCGGCGCGGGTGGAGGAGATGTACGCGCCCGAGGTGTTCGGCCGCTCGGCGAGCGACACGGTTACCGTCGCGCCGCCGGCGGAGCCCGCCGCCTCGAGGTGACCTTCCGGCTGTCCCGCCGCCGCGCCCTCGCGCTGGGCGCGGCGGCGCTCTTCGCCTGCGCCTGGGTGCGCTGGGGACCGCTGCCCGAGGACCTGCTCGCGGGCGAGGCGCTGCGCTCGACGGAGATCGTCGACCGCGCGGGGCGCCCGATCTACCACGCGCTGTCGGCGGCGGGCACCCGCTCGCGCACGTACGACGCGGAGCATCTCCCCGAGCGGCTGGTCCAGGCGACGCTGGCCGCGGAGGACGCGCGCTTCTTCTCGCACCCCGGGCTCGACCCGCTGGCGCTGGCGCGCGCGGCGTGGGCGAACGTCCGTGCAGGGCGCATCGTGCAGGGCGGCTCGACGCTGACCCAGCAGCTCGTCAAGCAGTTGCGGCCGCGGCCCCGCACTCTCGCCGGCAAGCTGGGCGAGGCGCTCTTCGCGCTGCGGCTCGAGGGCCGGATGACCAAGCGCGAGATCCTCGCCCTCTACCTCGCGCGGATGCCCTACGGCAACCAGCTCGTCGGCGCCGAGGCCGCGGCCCAGGCCTACTTCGGCACCTCGGCCGACGCGCTGACGGCGGCGCAGGCGGCGTTCCTCGCGGGGCTGCCGCAGCGGCCGAGTGCCTACGACCCGTGGCGCCGCTTCGAGCGCGCGCGGGCGCGCCAGCTCGAGGTCCTGCGGCGGATGGAGGCGCGCGGTGCGCTGAGCGCGGAGCAGTCGGCGGTCGCGCGAGGGGAGCGGCTGGCGCTGAAACGGCCCGCCTTCGAGCTGCCGGCGCAGCACTTCGTCGAGCACGTGCGCGAGGCGGTGCCGACGGGAGCCGCGCGCGTCGAGACGACGCTCGACCTCGTGCTGCAGCGGAGCGTGCGCGGCATCGTCGCGGCCCACCGCGAGCGGCTGCGCTCGCACGGCGCCCACAACGCGGCGGTCGTGGTGCTGCGCAACGACGGCGCCGAGTGGCTGGCGTGGGAGGGCTCGGGCGACTGGTTCGACGCCGAGCACGGCGGCACCATCGACGGCGCGCGGGCGCCGCGCCAGCCGGGCTCGGCGCTGAAGCCCTTCACCTACGCGCTGGCCTTCGACCTCGGGTTCCACCCCGGCAGCGCGCTGCCCGACGTGCCGTCGACGTTTCCCACGGCGCTGCCCGGGGTCGTCTACGCTCCGCGCAACTACGACGGCCGCTTCCGCGGCCCGATGCGGGCGCGCGAGGCGCTCGCGGGTTCCGAGAACGTGCCGGCGGTGTACCTCCTCTCGCGCACCGGCGTCGGCGCCCTGCTCGGAGTCTTGCGGAGGGCCGGGCTCACCACGCTGCGCCGGGATGCCGACCACTACGGACTCGGCCTGACGATGGGCGACGCGGAGGTGCGGCTCTCGGAACTGGCAGCCGCCTACGCGGCGTTCGCCCGCGGCGGCGTGTACCTCGCGCCCTGCTTCCTGCGCGGGGGAGTCGCGGCCGGGGCCGACGGCGCCTGCGCGGGCCGCGAACCGCGCACGCTGTTCTCCGAGCGGGCTTCGCACTGGATCGCCGACGTGCTGGCCGATCCGCAGGCGCGAGCTTGGTCCTTCGGCCGCGGCTCCAGCCTCGACTTTCCGTTCCCCGTGGCGGTCAAGACCGGCACGTCGCAGAGCTATCACGACAACTGGACGCTGGGCTTCACCAGCGAGATCACCGTGGGCGTGTGGGTCGGCAACTTCGACCGCCGGCCGCTGGAGCGGGCGTCCGGCGTCACCGGCGCCGCGCCGCTGTTCCGTGACGTGCTGCTCGCCGCGCAGGAACACGTGCAGGGCCGGCTGCCGCTGGAACGGATCGACCCGATCGTGGCGCGGCCCGCGGACCTGCAGCCGCGCGCGCTGTGCCCGCTGTCGGGCATGGCCGCGGGCCGGCACTGCCCGGGGTCGCGCACCGAGTGGCTGCCCGGCGACGTCGGCCGCGAGACGTGCGACTGGCACTCGCGGAGCCGGGCCGGGACCGTGGTCGCGTGGCCCGCGCGTTACCGGCCGTGGGCTGCGAGCGAAGGGCTGCTGGCGCGAGCGGTGCCGCCCGCCGCGCCCCGGCCCGCGGACGAGGCGGCGCGGCGGGCGCGCGGCGGTGGCGACACCGCCCGCGACGACGCGCGCGAGGACGCGCTGGCGATCGTGAGCCCGCCTCCCGGCGCGCGCTACCTGCGCGACCCCACCCTGCGGCCCGAGTTCCAGACGCTGCCGCTGCGCGCCGCGGCGCCGGCCGGCGTCGCGTACGTGACCTGGGAGATCGACGGCGTCGTGGTCGGCCGGGTCGCCGCCGATCGCGCCCTCGACTGGCCGCTGGCGCCCGGCAGCCACGTCGCGATCGTGCGCGACGGCCGCGGCGGCGAGGCGCGCTCGCACTTCGAGGTGCGCTAGGAGGACCCGCGCGGCCGAACGATCTTGAATACGTATCTCTGCGGTCCTACGATACGTACATGCAGAAGCTCACCCTGAGCGTCGACGGGGAAGTCGTGGACCGCGCCAAGGCCTACGCCGCGGAGCGCGGGACATCGGTGTCGCGGCTGGTCGAGAACTACCTCGACGCGCTGACCCGCCCGAAGACGGAGCTGCCGCCGCTCGACTGGTCGAAGGCCCCGATCCTGGCGCAACTGCGCAAGGACCTCGCGCGGGTCCGCTTCGGCGACGACCCGCGGGCGGAGTACCGCGCCCACCTGCTGCGCAAGTACCGGTGAGCCGCGTCTTCTTCGATCTCAACGTCGTCGTGGACGCCCTGGACCGCCGGAGCGGGTTCGAGGCCGCCGCCGTCCGGCTGTGTCACGCGTCCGAAATGCGCCGGATCGACGGCTTCATCTCCGCGCACGCCCTGACGACGCTCAGCTACCTGATCGGGCGCGAGGGCGGCAACGCTGCTGGCGTTCGAGCGGTCCGCGCCACCCTCTCGATGCTCGAGGTGGTGCCGATCGATCGGCGGGTGCTGACGCGGGCGCTCGACGTGGCGGCGCCCGACTACGAGGATGCCGTCTCCGCGGCTGCCGCGGAGGCCGCACGCTGCGAACTGATCGTCACCCGCGATCCGCGGGGCTTCACCGGCACCTCGCTGATGGTCCTGGACCCGCGGGCGGCAGTCGAGCTGCTGTTGGGGCCTGCTCCGGAAGGCGTCGCCGAGCCGCGGACGCCGTACCCGTCGCGCCGTGCGACGCCCCGGCGCGCCGGGCGGCGCTGAAGCGCGCCGCGCCTCAGCGCGGGCGGCGCAACAGCTCGAGCGGCAGCGCCTCGACGGTGCGGCCGCCGCGGCCCGTCGTCGTGGTCGCGCGCAGCATCGAGTTGAGCACCGCCTCCTCCGTCGCCTCGAGCGCCGCCTGGAACAGCGGAGAGAGCGCGTCGCCGGGCAGCGTCGGCCACGGCGCGACCGCGGTCTCGCCGTGGCGCACGCGCAGCGACTCGGCCGTGGAGAAGGCGATCGCGTAGTCGCCGCTGCCGTGCGAGTACGACGAGCCCGTGCGGGCCAGGCCGAACACGGCGCGGGCCGCGAGCCGCTCGAGGTCGCGCGCCGAGAGCGGCGCATCGGTCGCCACGACGATCATCGCCGAGCCGTCCGCGGTGTCGGCGACGGCCTCGCGTTCGCCGCGGGCGGCCGCGGGCGGCGTCTCCGCAAACGGGTGCCGGCCGAGCCGCTCGCCCACGGGCTCGCCGTCGACGATCAGCACGCCGCCGAAGTTGGACTGCACCAGGACGCCGAGCGTGTAGCCCCCGAACCGTGCCGGGAGCTGGCGCGATGCGGTGCCGATGCCGCCCTTCCATCCGAAGGCGATGGTTCCGGTGCCGGCCCCCACCACGCCCTCCGCCACCCCGCCTCCGCGCGCGTCGCGAATCGCCTGCACCACGTGCTCGCGGGTGACGGACGGCTTGCGGATCTCGTTGAGGCCGCCGTCGTTGGTCTCGCCGACCAGCGCGTTCACCGAGCGCGCGTCCTCGTTGCCGGGCTGCGCCAGCACGAACTGGACGACGGCCTCGACCGCCGTTCCGACCGCGAGCGTGTTCGTCAGCACGATCGGCGTCTCGATCGTGCCGAGCTCCGCGACCTGGGTCGACCCGGCCAGCTTGCCGAACGCGTTGCCGACGAACACCGCGCCCGGCACCTTGTCGCGGAACAGGTTGCCGCCGTGCGGGAGCACGGCCGTGACGCCCGTGCGCACGTCGTCGCCGTGCACGAGCGTGACGTGCCCGACGTGCACGCCGGTCACGTCGGTGATCGCGTTGAGCGGTCCCGGCGCCAGCACCCCGGGCGCGATCCCGATCTCCCGCGCCCGCGGCCGCGCGTCCCCCGCGCGGGCCGCCGTGGTCGCGAGCGCTCCCACCGCGACTCCGAGGGCCAGGGCCGCACGGCCCGCGCGCTCGAGGACTCCCATCGCCTTCAGCGGCGCGGGGCGGCCGGGAGGCGGGCCAGGGCCGGCTCCAGCACGCGGCCGGTGGCGTGCTTCGGGGGTTCGAGGCCGAGCAGCGCGCACAGCGTCGGGGCGACGTCGATCTGGCGCACGCGGCCGAGGTCCGCGCCCTGGCGCACGCCGGGCCCGTGGAACAGCGTCAGGCCCTGGTTCTTCGGGCGCTCGGGCGCGGTGCCGTGGGTGCCGACGCGGGAGTAGTCGCCGACGGCGTCGCCGTCGAGCGCGGAGTGCACCTCGTAGCCCGGGCGCGGCACCAGGTACAGGTCGCCGCCGTCGGGCCCGCCGAAGCTCGGGTCGCCGGCCTTGCGCGGCTCGAGCACCGCCTCGAACACCGGCTTACCGTCCTTCGGGTCGCGCAGCGCCTTCAGCACCCGCACGACCTCGGCGCGCACGCGGGCCTCGTCTTCCGGCGCGACGGTGCCGCCGGGGCGCGACGCGCGGTTGAGCATCACGAAGCCCTGGCCGCCCGCGAAGGCGTGGGCGCGGGTGCCGGAGAGGTCGAGGCGGCCGTCAGGGCCCTTCGCGAGCAACCCCGCCGCCGCCAGCGCGACGTTGGGCCGGATCACGCGCGAGACGCCCGCCATGCCGTGATCGGTCGAGACCGCCAGCAGGGCGTCGGGCCCCAGTGCCTGGCGCAGCGCCGCGACGTGACGGTCGACGATGCGCAGCCCCTCGTCGACGAACGGCCGCAGGGCCGCCGCGGCCTGCGGGTCGTGGCCCGGGGCATCCGCGTCGAGCACGCCCACCCAGAGGTGGAAGAACTCGTCGGGGTAGGGCAGGTAGGTGACGAGCAGCTTCCAGTCCGTGCGCTCGATCGCCATCCGGTCGAGCCGCTCGAACTGGCGCGCGACCAGTTCGACGGTCTCGAGATAGCGGCGCTCCGCGGTCCCGTCGCCGCCTTCCCACAGCCGCTTGCCGAGCGCGCCGCGCCCGTACAGCAGCGAGGCCCCGTTGCCGACGAAGCCGCCGGTGGCCTCCAGTGCCGCGCCGTCCGCGCCGGGCCGGCTGGAGCGGATCACGTGCACGCTGCTGCTCCACAGCGTCAGCGAAGACGCGTCGGGAGCCAGGTCCCACAGCCGGAAGTGGACGACCGCCGTGTCGCCGCCCAGGCGCAGCGCGAGCGCCTGGAATGCGCTCGTGTCGCCGGGCCGGATCGGCGCCGGCTTGAGGCGGATGCCGCCCGCGGCGTCGCGGTCGAGGCCCAGGTACAGCGTGTCGAAGCCCGTGGCCGGGTCCTTCGGGTCGTCGAACAGCAGGCCGTCGATGCGCACCCCCGCGATCTCGAACGACAGCTCGCGCACCTCGCCCGCCGACTCCGGCAGCGTCCCGAGCCAGGGCTCGACCTCGCGCGGCCGCAGTTCCGCGGCGCCGCGCACGGCGCCGCGCGACTCGATCGCGCCGTAGCCGTCGAACAGCGCGAGGTTGCGGCCGTAGTTGCCGCCGAAGCGGCGCTCGCCGAGGTACGGCGCCCACGGGTAGACCTGCGGCGCGGAGACGACCGTCGCGAGCTGGCCCTGGCGCGCGGCCGTGACCCAGATCGGTTCCGCCTTCAGGTGCATCGAGGAGTACCCGTTGTTCCACTCGAGCAGGCTGCCGCCCGCGAGCGGCATCACGTTGCCCCCGATCCCGGACTGGTCGGCCCAGGTCCCGGTCCACAGCGAGGCGTGGGCCACCGCGGTCTTGGTCGGCAGCGCGGCGAGCATCGAGCGCGCGGCGGCGCCTTCCTTGCGCAGCCGTGCCAGCTCCGGCATCACGCCGCGCGCGATCGCGTCGTCGATCAGCCACTGCGCCGCGCCGTCCAGGCTCAGGAACGCGCCGCGCGTGACGCCGCGCACGTAGGCCACGCGGTAGCCCGCGTCGAGCGCAGGGCGGCCGGCTTCTTCCCAGGCCGACAGCCACAGCGAGCCGACGCCGTGCGCCGCGGCCTGCAGCCGGTCGCGCAGGCGTTCGCCCTCGCGCGCGTAGAGGCGAGAGTAGTAGCCCTCGTCGTAGCGGTCGTCCCCGCTCGTCTCCACGAAGTCCGCGCCTCCGCGCACCGCGAGGTCCGACGCGAAGCCCTGCTGGGCCGCCGCGAAGGAGTCGAGCAGCACCGTGAACAGGAACTCGACCGGGTCGTCCACCCGCCGGGCGGGGGCCGGCTGCACCTGCGGCTCGAGCTGGGCCTCGAAGCGCTCGACCATCTGGCTCTCCCAGCGCGAGTGGATGCCGCGCTGGCCCGAGAGCTGGCCGTCGTAGTTGAGCACCGCGTGCAGCGGCACGTGGGCGTCGGCGACGTAGTGCGACAGGATCGCCGCGTGGCGCAGGATCGCGGGCTCGTCGCCGCGCCGGAAGGCGTCCACGAGCGCGCGGTACTCCTCCGCCACCCGCCACGGCACCCGGCCCTTGTCGCGGGCCTCGGCGCCGCGCTTCGCCAGGTGGGCCGCCTCGTCGCGCGGGATGTCGGCGAACGGGGGTGCGCCGCCCCAGGCGTCCATGTCGAGGAAGTGGTTGGGCTCCTCCGCGTCGTCGCCCGCGGCGCGCTTCAGGTCGGGATCGACCGAGTGCTCGACGAGGTAGGCCGCGTTGCCGAGGAACAGCTCGCGCAGGGGCGCCGGCAGCGTCTCGAGCGCCTTGCGGTTGACGAGGCGGTGGCCGGTGAAGCCCCAGGCCTGCGCCGGCACGGGGACGAGGGAGAGGCAGAGGCCTGCAGCGAGCAGGGCCGGGAGGCGGCGGGTCATCGGTGTCTCCTCAGCGCAAGAGGGCGCTGATCGAGGTCAGGCGCCCGTTGCGCAGCACGATCGCGTTGAAGCGGCTCTCCGTCTGCAGGGTGGGGTAGAGCGAGAGCAGCGCAGGCAGGCCGTCGATCGCCACGCCGTTGATCTCGGTCAGCACGTCGCCCGCCCGCAGCCCGATCTCGTGCAGCAGGCTGTCGGCGGGCATCCGCGTCACGGTCAGGCCGACGATGCGGCCGTTCTCGGTGACCGGCATCAGCGCGGTCTCGGCCAGCAGCCGCGGCATCTCGCCCGCGAGCCGCTTCTCGAGCTCGGCGCGGGCGAACTCCTTCGGCGGCGTTTCTTCACCCGCGCGTGGTGCCGCCGCGGCGGTCGGGAGCGGCGGAGGCGGCGGCGGGGCGGGCGCGGCGGCGCGTCCCAGCGCGAGGTGGACGCGCTGGCCGTCCTTCTCGAGCCAGACGCCCGTCGCGTCGATCTCCGCGACCTTGTGGCCATGCACGGTCTCGCCGAGGCCGACGGCGCGCTGGCGGCCGTCGATGCGCAGGATCGCGGCGCCGCTCCCGCGGCCGACCACGAGGCCGGCCAGCGAGATGTCGGGCGTCGCCGCCTGCACGAGCAGCAGCAGGGTGCCAATCATCGCCCCGGAAGGCTAGCATCAGCTCCCCGATGTCGCGCGCCCGCTACACGCTCCCGGGTCCCACCCCCGCTCCGCGGCTGTCACCGGTCGCGCGCCTGCGCCGCTTCCTGCTCGAGCGCTGGGCGGGGCGCGCGCTGCTGGCGGCGCTCGCGATCCGGTTCCTCGCCCTCTTCGGCCTGCCGCTGCCCGATCCCGTGAAGAGCGTCGCGGGCTTCGTGCTGCTGGGGTTCGTGGCGTGGGCCGGCGCCGCCGTGATCGCCTGGCTGCTGCGGGTGCTGCTCTGGCGCATCCGCACCAAGCTGATCGTCTCCTACCTGTTCATCGCGGTCGTGCCGCTGTGCCTGCTGGTGCTGTTCTTCCTGCTCGGCGGCGTGGTCACCTCGGGCGTCGTCGCGGCGCACCTCGTGGAGTCCGACGTGCAGCGCCAGACGGGCCTGCTCGACGCGGCCGCGCGCGCCGTGGTCGCCGAGATCGACCCCGCGGCGCCGCCCGGCCCCGAGCGGCTGCGAGCGCGGCTGGCCGCAGCGGGGGCCGGCGACCTCCACTCCCAGCTCGGCTTCGCGCTGGTCGCCGGGGGCAAGCCCGTGGCCACGGCCGGGTCGCTGCCGGCGGCGCTGCCCGCCTGGTACCGCGCGCCCGGCTGGTCGGGGCTCGCGCGCGGCGAGAAAGGGGACGTGATCCGCGCGGTGCGCGGCGACGCTGCGCTCTTCCTGGTCCTCGAGGTGCCGGTCGACCTCGAGTTCTTCCGCCCGCTGCAGGAGCGGGCGGGGCTGCGCATCCTCACCACGGGCGGCACCGTGGAGAGCGACCGCAGCGGCAGCGGGATCCAGGTGCGGCACCGCGGCCGCGACGACGTGACCGTGATCCAGCGCCCCGTCGAGAACAGCTACCCGTTCGTGGCCCCGATCCCGCGCACCGACTGGGAGACCGGCACCACCAGCGCCGACCCGATCACGTTCCAGTTCTCGCCGGTCGACATGTACATGCGGCTGGCGCCGCGGGTCGTCAACCTCGGCGGCGTGCTGCACAAGATCCTGCTGATCGTCGGCGTCGCGTTCCTGGTGATGTACGCCTTCGCGCTGCTGATCGGCTGGATGCTGGCGCGCACCATCACCAAGGGCGTGCACGAGCTGACCCGCGGCACCCAGCGCCTGCGCGCGGGCGAGTTCGACCAGCCGGTGCGCTTCCGCAGCCGCGACCAGCTCGGCGAGCTGGCCGACTCCTTCAACATGATGGCCGCCGGCATCGAGGACCTGCTGCGGCAGAACGCCGAGAAGGAGCGGCTCGAGGAGGAGCTGCGGATCGCCCGCCAGATCCAGATGAGCCTGCTGCCGCAGGGCGTCGTCGAGCTGCCGGGGCTGCGCATCGCCGCCCTGTGCCTGCCCGCCACCGAGGTCGGCGGCGACTACTACGACCTGCTGCCGCTGTCCGAGTCGAAGATGGGCGTGCTGGTCGCCGACGTCTCCGGCAAGGGCACGTCGGCGGCGCTGTACATGGCGGAGCTCAAGGGCCTGGTGCTCTCGCTCTCGCGCATCTACGACTCGCCGGCGAAGCTGTTGTGCGAGGCCAACCGCATCCTGTCGTCGACCCTCGACCCGCGCTCGTTCATCACCATGACGTACGCGGTCGTCGACACCCGCGCCCGCACCGTGCGCCTCGCCCGCGCCGGGCACAACCCGGTGATCGCGTTCGAGGAGCGCAGCCGCAGGACGCGGGTGATCGCGCCGCCGGGCCTGGGCCTCGGCCTCGACAAGGGCGACGTGTTCGACAAGGTGCTCGAAGAAGTCGAGCTGCCGCTCCACGAGGGCGACCTGTTCCTGTTCTTCACGGACGGCCTGTCCGAGGCGATGAACCCGGCCTCGGAGCTGTTCGGCGAGACGCGGCTGGAGGAGATCCTCGGCGAAGCGCCGCACCTGTCGTCCGAGGAGATGAAGGAGAAGATCCTCGGCGAGATCCGCGGCTTCGTCGCGGGTGCTGCCCAGCACGACGACATGACGCTGGTGATCCTCAAGGTCGTCGCGCCGTGACCGTCCACGGCGAGGCGTTCGAGGCGGGCCTCGCCGCGCTGGAGGCGAAGCTCGGCCACGCCTTCGTCGACCGCGAGCTGCTGGTGCGCGCGCTGACCCACACCAGCCACGTCAACGAGACGAGCGCCCGCCGCCGCGCCCACAACGAGCCGCTCGAGTTCCTCGGCGACTCGGTGCTCGGCTTCCTCGTCTCGGACCTGCTGCATCGGCGCGACCCGGAGGGCCCCGAGGGGCCCAAGAGCCGGGCCCGCGCCCACCTCGTCAACGCGCGCTCTCTGGCGCGGCGCGCCGAGCGGCTCGGCCTGCCCGCGCTGCTGCGGCTCGGCCGCGGCGAGGAGAAGACCGGAGGCCGTGGCAAGACCGCGTTGTGGGCCGACGCCTACGAGGCGGTGGTCGCCGCGCTGTACCTCGACGGCGGGCTGCCCGCCGCGGCCCGCTTCGTCGCCGCCGAGTTCGACGACGCGCTCGACGAGGGCTTCGCGGCGGTCGACCACAAGAGCGCGCTGCAGGAGCTGCTGCAGGGCCGCGGCGAAGCGACGCCGGAGTACGTCGTCGACGAGGTCGCGGGGCCGAGCCACCGGCCGCGCTTCCGCGTCGCGTGCCGGATCGGGGGCGAGGTGAGCGCATGGGGCGAGGGCTTCTCGAAGAAGGAGGCGCAGCAGGACGCCGCGCGCCAGGCGCTGTTGCGGCTGCGGGGCGAAGCGTGACCGCGCGCCGCGGCCTGCTCCTCGGCCTGGCCGCTGCCGTGGCCGCGTCCTTCGCCGGAGCGGCCGCCGCGCAGGACGTGATCAAGATCTACCGGTGCCAGCACCGGCCGACCTGGGAGCTGCTGCCGCTCGCGGAGTCGGCGCTCGGCGCGGCCGGACGCGTCGCGGAAGACGGCGGCACCGCGTCGCTGATCCTGTCCGGCCCCGCGGAGGTCGTCGCGCGCGCGCTGGCGATCCTGGCCGCCGTCGACGTGCCGCCGAAGACGCTCGAGCTGCACTACGAGATCGTCGACGAGGCCGACCTCGAGGCCGCCGGCGTGCGCCTCGACTGGCGCCGCGGCCGGCCCGGGCTGGAGCTGGCGGCCGTGGACCTGCGCGGCGGCGTCTCGCGCACGCGCGGGCGCAGCCAGGGCCGCGTGCGCGTGCAGGAGGGCTCCGAGGGCCGGATCGCGGCGGGGGAGCTGATCCCCGTGCGCACGGGCCCCTGGGGCGGAGTGACGCCGGTCGCGGCGGAGCAGGGCCTGGTCGCCCGGCCGCAGGTGCTGGGCGACGGCCGCGTGCGCCTCGACTTCCAGCTCACCGACGCGGAGCGCACGGAGGACCGGCGCGGCCGCCCCGGCGTCGCCTACACCGACGTCGAGAGCCAGCTCGTCCTGGCCCCCGGCGAGTCGGCGGTCGTCGGCGCGATGGACGGCGAGCAGTCCCAGGGCGAAGCAGGCACCGCGGGAGCGACCGCGTCCCGCGCCCGCAACCGCAAGCTGCTCGTCATCCGCGCCGAGATCGTGCCGTAGTCGGCGGCCTATACTGGTCCCGTGCTGACTCGCGGCCGACGCAGTGCGGAGGGAGACTCCTGGCGCGACCAGGGACGCCTCGCCCGGACGGCAGCCGCCCTGCGCGGAACCCCAGCCCTCGCGCCCCGCGGGGTGTATCGCTTCCGCTCCTTCGAGGAGGCCGAAGCTTGGCTGACGAAGACGATGCTCAGTACGCACGCGCTCCGGAACCCGAAGACGTCGTCCGGCTCTGTCGAGCCCTCGAGGCCGCCGGCGCCCGCTACCTCCTGATCGGAGGCTTCGCCGTCGTCGCCCACGGCGCGGGTCGCTTCACCAAGGACATCGACCTGCTCGTCGACGCATCGCCCGCCAACGTGGCGCGTGTCAAGCAGGCGCTGTCGGTGCTGGCGGACAACGCCGCGGCCGAGGTGGACGACGACGACGTCCTGCGCCACGTGGTGGTCCGGGTCGTCGACGAGGTCATCGTCGACCTGATGGGCCGGGCCTGCGGCCTCGACTACGCTGCGGCGGTCGCAGACGCCGAGTCGATCGAGCGCGACGGCGTCCTGATCCGGGTGCCCAGCCCCCAGACCCTGATCCGGCTCAAGGACACTCCGCGTCCGCAGGACGCGATCGACCGCGCGTTCCTCGAGGGTGTGATCGAGGCTCGCAAGCTGCGCTGAGATCGATCACACGGCCGGGCGGCGGCGGAGCGCCGAACGGATGAGGGCGAGGGTTTCGTCGCGTTCGGCGCCGACCAGCTTCAGGCGGGGCGGGCGCACGGTCTCGCGGCCCATGCCCACCTCCTGCTGGACCAGCTTGATGAGTTGGACGAACTTGGGCACGACGTCGAGGCGCAGCAGGGGCAGGAACCACTCGTAGAGGGCGCGGGCCTCGGCGTGGCGGCCGGCCAGCGCGTGCTCGAACAGCGCGACGGACTCCTTCGGCAGCGCGTTGACGAGGCCGGCGATCCAGCCCGTGGCCCCGGCGGCGACGCCTTCGACGATCAGGTCGTCGACGCCGACGAGCAGCGCGAGGCGGTCGCCGAGCAGCGCGCGGATCGCGGAGAGCCGCCGCACGTCGGCGCTCGACTCCTTGATCGCGTGCAGGTTGGCGTGGTCGCGGCAGAGGTTCGCCACCTGCTCCGGCAGCACGTCGGTCTTGTAGGCGATCGGGTTGTTGTAGAGCATGCACGACAGCGGCGTCGCCCCGATCACGGCCCGGAAGTGGGCCTCGGTCTCGCGCCAGTCGCCGACGTAGACGTAGGGCGGCAGCACCATCAGGCCGTCGCAGCCGATCTCGTGCGCGGCCTTCGCCACCGCGACGGCCTCGGCCGTCGACAGCGCGGCGACGCCGGCGACGAGGCTGGCGCGCGTCCCGAGCGCCTCGCGCAGCGCGCGCAGCACCTGCTTCTTCTCCTCGAACGACAGTGTCGCGCCTTCGCCGAGCGAGCCCAGCGCCACGATCCCCGTGCAGCCGGCGTCGACCATCCAGGCCGCGTGCCGCTGCAGGAACGGGACGTCGATCGCGAGCGCGTCGTCGAACGGGGTGGTGATCGCGGGGATCACGCCGTGCCACTTCATCGGTCGGCCTCCAGCACACAGACGGGAACGGGCTTGAGCGGCGGGCGCACCGCGTCGGGCGCCCAGCCTTCCAGGAACTCGAGGGCGGCGCCGCAGATCCGGCCCTGGCACGCGCCCATGCCGGCGCGGGTGACGAGCTTGGCCTCGCGCGCGCCGGTGCAGCCCGAGAGCGCCGAGCGCGGCACGTCTTCGCAGCGGCACACGAGCGTGTCGGCGGCGGCGAGCGTGCGCAACTCGTCGCGCGGCGCGAAGGCACGGGCGAGCCGGGCGGCGAAGCGGCGCTCCTTCGCGAGCGCGGCCACGAACGCCGGGTCGCCCGGCGCGGGCGCGTGCCCTGCTGCGTGGGCCGCGGCAGACGCGCCGGCCCGCGCGCCCTCGAGCGCGGCCTTCGGGCCGCCGCCGACGCCGGTCGGCTCGCCGGCGCAGAACACGCCCGGCACGCTCGTGCCCGCGGCCGCGTCCACGACGACCGCGCCGTCGGCGACCGCGCAGCCGAGGTGGCGGGCCAGCTCGAGGTTGGGCATCAGGCCGTAGGCGCAGGCCAGCAGGTCGCAGCGCAACTCGACCTGGCGCCGCCCGTCCGTTGCCGTCACGCTCTCGATGCGCTCCGCGCCGCGCGCCGCGGCGACCCAGGTGCCGGCGCGGTAGGGCGTGGGCAGGAAGCGCAGGCGATAGCCGAGGCCCGCCACCGCGCGCCCCGGCCAGCCGACGAGGCCCGCGGCGAAGCCGAGCAGCGAGGTGAGCGGCGCCTGTTCGAAGACGGCGACGACGACAGCGCCCGCGCGGGCCGCGCGCGCCGCCGCGGGCAGCAGCAGCGGGCCGCTGCCCGTGACCACGACGCGCTTCCCGCGCACGTCGAGCCCGTCCTCGATCAGTGCCTGCAGGGCGCCGACGCCGACGACGCCCGGCAGCGTCCAGCCGGGAAAGGGCAGGAACAGCTCGCGGGCCCCGGTGGCGACCACGATCGCGCGCGCTGCGATCGCGAGGCGCGACGGCGCGGAGCCCGCGCAGGCCGCCTCGAGGTGGAAGCCCGCTCCCCGCTCGGCCCAGGCGTCGTGGACCGTGGCCTGCATCCTCAGGTCGATGCCCGAGGACGCGAGCCGCGCCAGCCAGCGCCGCGCTTCGGTCGGGCGCTCCGCTTCCGGCTGGTGCCACAGCCGTCCACCGGGCGCGCGGCTCTCGTCGAGCAGAGCGACCCGAGCACCGGCCTCGCGCGCGGCCACCGCCGCGGCGATCCCGGCGGGCCCGCCGCCGACGACCGCGACGTCGACGTCGAGCGCGAGCGTCTCCCCAGTGCCCGGCGTGGTATCAGCCGCCGCGCCTGGGGCCGTGCGGACATCGGCGCCGTCGCGCACCGGTTCGAGGCAGGCCCGCACTCCCGGCGCGCCGTCCACTTGCACGCGGCACTCGAAGCAGACGCCCATCGCGCACAGTGCCGAGCGCGGCTCGCCGCGGGTCGAGGTGCGGCACGCGCGGCCCGCGCCGAGCAGCGCCGCCGCCAGCGACGCGCCGGGGCGCGCCTCGAGCGGAGCGCCGTCGACGCGCAGCCGGGGCACGTCTATCCCGCGACCAGCGCCGCGGAGGGCTCGCTGGCCTCGCCGTCCCCGTCCGGCGGCAGCTCCGCCGCCAGCGCCCGGTTCTGCTCGAGCGCCTCGTCGAACGAGGCCGCCGCGATCAGCCGCTCGGCGATCGCGCGATGGGTCGTCTCGCGCCCGTCGCGCAGCAGCCGCTCCAGCGGCGCGAGGCCCTCGCCCTGCGGCAGTCGCGTCTGCAGGAGCGGGTGGCGGCGCGAGGCCTCGCCCCACTCCGCTTCCGGCAGCGGCCGGTAGCGGCAGAAGAAGCCGAGGTGCCACGGCAGCAGTTCGCCGATGCGGCGGTGCGCCGACGGCTTGTCGCCGAAGTACTCGCGCATGAAGCCGAGCAGCCGCCAGGTCATGAAGAGCCGCTCTTCGGGGTCCGGAAAGATCTCTCGCCGCTCGCGGATCTCGCGGAACAGCCACGGCTTGATCAGCGCGCCGCGGCCCAGCATCAGCGCCGACACCCCGGTGCGCTGCCAGCGCTCGTGGGCCTCGTAGTGGGTGAGCACGTCGCCGTTGCCGATCACCGGCACCGAGCGCTCGGACGCGACCCTCGCGATCGCGTCCCAGTTGGCGGCCTTCTGGTAGCGCTGCTCGCGGAAGCGGCCGTGGACGCCGATCGCCGCGGCGCCCGCCTCTTCGCAGGCCTTCGCGACCTCGGACACGTTCTCGCCCTTGGCCTCGCTCCAGCCCAGCCGCAGCTTGACGGTGACCGGCACGTCGACGGCCTTCACCATCTCCGTCACGACGCGCGCCAGCAGCGTCGGCTTGCGCAGCAGGCTGGCGCCCAGGCCCTTGCGGGTGATGGCGTCGATCGGGCAGCCGCAGTTGAGGTCGACGAAGCGGGCGCCGCGCGAGGCCGCGAGGCGCGCGCCTTCGGCCGCGGTCTCCGGCTTGCGGTCGGCGAGCTGCACGCCGAAGAACGGCTCGGACGGGTGCGAGCGCAGCAGCGCGAACTCGGCGGGCGAGTTCGACAGCAGGTTCTTGACGACTGCCATCTCGGACGTCGTGACCTCGGCGCCGAGCTCGACCACCAGCCGCCGGAACGCGGCGTGCCCGCCGCGGGTCAGCGGCGCGAGCACGACCTTGCCGGCGAAAGGGGATTCAGTCATGAGCGCGCGATTGTAGCGTCGGCCCGTCGCCCGTTTGCGGAACTCCGGAACGGGTTCCCTGCCGGTTGGCCTAAATCGGAAACAATGCCCGGCAACTGTTCCCGTCAAAAGGTCGCCAACTCATTGATCAAGAGACAGTTAACTAGGACTGCGTAACTGGCCTTCGGCCTGCTCTAGCAGCGGGCATGAAGAACCTGGGCACGATCCTGATGGCGGCGGCGGTGAGCGGCGTGTTCAGCACCCCGGCGCAGGCGGCGGGTTGCCTGACGGTCGAGGCCGGCCGCTTCCAGTTCGTGCTCTACGAGTGCGACGAGAAGGTTTCGAAGTCCGACGCGAAGAAGGCCGAGAGCTTCCTGGCCGAGACCGAGCAGGCGCTGGGCGTCACGGTCGCCAAGGTCGAGTACCACAAGGTGGCGCTGCCGGCCCAGGTCGACGCGCTGACCGGCGTCTACGGCGAGGGCGTCACGCTGCCGAAGACGGGCCAGATCTTCTCGACCCGCACCTTCCACGCCCACGAGCTGGTCCACCGCGCGGCGATCGAGCTGGGCGACCCGGGCCGCTTCTTCCACGAAGGCCTGGCGCTGGCGCTGGCGCCGGAGAAGGGCTGGACGGTCAAGGACATGCAGAAGCGCGCGAAGTCGGTCCTGGCCCGCAAGCCGGTGGGCGACTTCGTCAAGAACTTCGAGCGGATGGAGCAGGGCGACGCGTACGCGGTCGCCGGCGCGTTCGTCTCCGACCTGATCGCCAAGCACGGCGTCGAGCGCGTCGCCGAGCTGTTCCGCCGCGCCGGCCGCTCCAAGAACGCGGACGGCGCCTTCGTCGCGGTGTTCGGCACGACGCTCGACGCGGCGACGACGGCCTGGGCGCAGGCGCTCTAGTCTTGGACGGGCGTACCGGGCACAGCGGAGATCAGGATCTCACAGAAAACACGTGGGTTGCGCTTTGCAATGAATATGGAATTGACTTTCAGAATCAAAATTGAGACGATCCCGCGCCGAATCCCGCCTGGGGTTCTCGCGAGGAGGTCGCCACGAAATGACAGCGTTCCGAAGCCGCATCCGCACCTGCATCTACGTCCTGATTCCCCTTCTGGCGCTGGCCTTCACCGGGACGGCCGCGGCCGACCACTCCGTGGCGGGCCACGTAGTCGACTCCACGGGCGGCGCCTTGCCCGGCGCGGTCGTCGAGATCGAGGCAGGGGGCAGCGCCCGCGAGGTCTTCGCCGACGAACGCGGCTCGTTCCGTTTCGCGGGCGTGCCCGCCGGCCGGGCGACCCTCGTGGCCCGGCTCGACGGGTTCGCCGCGCGCCGCGTGGAGTTCGTGATCGGGCCGGACACGGGGGCGCTGCGGCTAGTGCTCGAGCCCGCCGGCTTCCGCCAGGAGGTGACCGTCACCGCGACCCGCGTCGAGACGCCGGTGACGGCGCTCGCCAACACGGTCACGCTCGTGGAGGCCGAGACGATCCAGGCGCGGACGGCGCTGAGCGACGACCTGCCCAGCCTGCTCGAGAGCGCCGTGCCGGGCTTCGGGCCCAGCCTCAAGAAGCTGACCGGGCGGGCCGAGACGCTGCGCGGCCGCAACCCGCTCTACACGATCAACGGGGTGCCGCAGCACACGCCCTTGCGCGATGGCGAGCGCGATGGCCACACGATCGACCTGGACTTCGTCGAGCGGGTCGAGGTGATCCACGGCTCCAACGCGATCCAGGGCATCGGCGCGACCGGTGGCGTCGTCAACATGGTGACCAAGGCGCCGCACGCGGACGGAAGCTGGACCCACGACGTGCGGCTCTCCGTGGGCAACGGCGACGGCTTCGAGGACCACGGCTGGTCGACCAAGGCCTCGTACCTGGTCGGGCGCCGCGTCGGTTCGTTCGATTTCGTTGCCGGCGCCTCGGCACACCTGCGCGGGCTCTTCTACGACGCCGAGGGCAACCCGGTCGGCCTGTACCCGACCCAGGGCGACATCATGGACTCGCGGGCCCGCAACCTCTACTTCAAGGGCGGCGTGGCGCTCGACGCCCAGCGCCGGCTGGAACTGACGTTCAACGACTTCCGCCTCGCCCGCGACGGCGACTTCGTGGTCCGCAACGGCAACCGCGCGAGGGGCCTGCTGACCGGCACCGTCGAAGGCGACCCGCGGCCGACCACGGGCGACCCGGCCGAAAACGACGTCACCACCGCCTCGCTCGAGTACCGCGATCGCGACCTCGCGGGCGGCGAGTTCGTCGCCCAGGCCTACCTCTACGACTACTGGGCGCTCTTCGAGGGTGGCGCGTTCGGCACCTTCGCGCTGACCCCCGGCGGTCCGGCGTTCCTCGACCAGTCGGCGATCCGGAGCGACAAGCTCGGCCTCAAGCTCACCTATCAGTTGCCGCACGGCCGCCTCGCCGGGTTCACGCCCACCTTCGGCCTCGACCTCTCGCAGGACGAGAGCGCGCAGGTGCTGGCTCGCACCGACCGCGTGTGGGTGCCGGACACGCGGCTGCGGGCGGCGGCGCCGTTCGCGCAGGTGCAGCGGGTGTTCGGCGACCGCCTGATCGTGAGCGGCGGCCTGCGCGTGGAACTGGCGCGGCTCCAGGTCGACGACTACACGACGCTGCCGTCGTCGCGCAGCACGTTCGTCGCAGGTGGCTCGCCTTCGTTCTCGCGGGCGCTGCCCAACGCCGGCGTCGTGTTCCACGCGACCGACCGCCTCTCCACCTACGCCTCGTGGTCGCAGGGCTTCACGATGCCCGACGTCGGCCGCGTGCTGCGCGCGGTCAGCACGCCCGGGCTCTCGGTCGAGCGGCTCGTGGACGTGGAGCCGATCGTCACCGGCAACGCCGAGTTCGGCGTCGACTGGCGCAGCCGCCGCGTGCGCGCCCACGCGGCCTGGTACCGCTCGGGCTCCGACCGCGGCTCGATCCTCGACCCGACGCCCGAGGGCATCTTCAACGTGCGCCGCGAGCCGACCCGCATCGAAGGCCTCGACGCGACGCTGGAGCTGGCGCCGGGCGAAGCCTGGCGGCTCGGCGGCAGCTTCGCCTGGCTGCGCGGGCGCTACGACACCAACGGCGACGGCGATCCCGACACCGACCTCGATGGCGCCAACCTCGGCCCCAACCGCCTCAACCTGTTCGCGTCGGCGACGCTGCCCGCGGGCCTCTCGGCCCGGCTCCAGGTGTCGCGGCTGCTGGACCGCGCGTTCCGCGGCCCGGCCGCGCAGGCGGGACGCGACTTCGAGGGCTACACGACGGCCGACCTCTCGGTCGCCGCGGAGACCGGCCTCGGCCGCTTCCGCCTCGGCGTCGAGAACCTGTTCGATCGCCAGTACGTGACCTACTTCTCGCAGACCGAGGCGTTCCTGCGCAACGACACCTACTTCGCGGGCCAGGGCCGCACGCTGAGCCTGGTCTTCGAGCGCCGCTTCTAGGATCGCCCGTGGAACTCCTGAGGCGGTTGCACCGCTGGGCGGGGCTCGCCGTCGGCCTCGTGCTCGGCGTCGTGGCCGCCTCGGGAGGCCTGCTGCTGTTCGAGGCGGACTACCACCGCGCCCGCCACCCGCGGCTCGCGGCGGCGGTCACGCCGGAGGAGCGCGCCGGCCGCGGCGACGCCCTGGAGCGTCTCTTCGCGCAGGTCCCGCCGGCCGAGGTGCGGGTCGTGCGCTTCCCGGACGACGGGCTGAACGGCTTCGAGCTGTGGCTCGCGGACGGTTCGCAGGCCCTCGCCGACCCGGTCACCGGCGCCCTGATCGAGCGCTGGACCTGGCGCGACAGCCTGCCCGGGTTCCTGTTCGAGCTGCACGCCCACCTGCTCGCGGGCAGGACGGGTCACGCCGTCAACGGCATCGTCGCCCTCGGCGGCGTGTTCTTCGCGCTGAGCGGCGTGATCCTGTGGTGGCCCGGACGGCGCAGCGGGTACCGCCTCCGCCGCGCCCTGCCGCGGGGGCTCGGCGGCGTCGAGTGGCTGCGCTCGCACGCGGCCTCGGGTGTCCTCCTGTCGGCGCCGCTGCTGCTGTTCGCCGCAACCGGCGCGGCGCTCGTCTTCAGCGCTCCCACGGCGCGCGCGTTGAGCGCGCTCCTCGATCGCACCCCGCCGCGGGTTCCCGACGCCACGGTGTCGCTGCAGCCGCGGCCGTTCCGACCCTGGCGCGAGGTCGTGGCCGCGGCGGAGGCCGCGTTTGGCGCGGGCGAGGTCGTGATGCTCTCCCCGGGCCGCGGCGACGACGCGGCGGTGCGCGTGCGCAAGCGGCTGCCGGGGGAGTGGCATCCCAACGGGCGGAGCTGGGTGGTGATCGACCCGTACGAGGCGCGCGTGCTGCAGGCGATCGACGCCCGCGAGCAGGGCGCGGGAACCCGGCTGGCCCACGCGATCTACCCGGTCCACGCCGCGCGCGGCACTGGCTCCGCGCTGTTCTTGCCCGCCCTGCTGGGCGCGCTGGGCGGCGCCTGGCTGGCCGCCGGCGGGCTGGCGGCGTGGTGGCTGCGACGGCGCGCGAGTGAGATCGCGCACGTGGCCCGGGAGGGCGCGTCCCTATAATCGCGAAGCAATCCCCATGCTCCGCGCGCCGGGCAGCAGCGTCGGTCCGTTCGAGATCCTCGCCCACCTGGGCTCGGGCGGCATGGGCGAGGTCTACCGCGCGCGCGACCGGCGGCTGGGCCGCGAGGTCGCCGTCAAGCTGCTCCACGCCCAGGCCCGCACCGACCCCGAGCGCCTCGCCCGCTTCGAGCAGGAGGCGCGGGCGATGGGCGCCGTCAGCCACCCGGGCCTGCTCGCGGTCTACGACGTCGGCCACGACGGCGGCGTGCCCTACCTGGTCACGGAACTGCTCGAGGGCGAGACGCTGCGGGCGCGGCTGGAGCGCGGCGCGCTACCCCTGCGCAAGGCGCTCGACTTCGCGCGCCAGCTCGCGCACGGTCTCGCCGCCGCCCACGAGCGCGGCGTCGTGCACCGCGACCTCAAGCCCGACAACGTGTTCCTGACCCGCGACGGCCGCGTCAAGATCCTCGACTTCGGCCTGGCCCGCCTGGTCGAGAACGAAGCCGGCGACGACCAGGCGCTGACCCAGGGCCGGGTGCTCGGCACCGCCGGCTACATGTCGCCCGAGCAGGTGCGCAGCGAGGCGGTCGACGCCCGCTCGGACGTGTTCGCGTTCGGCGCCCTCGTCTACGAGATGGTGACCGGTGCACCCGCCTTCCGCGGCGCGAGCTCGGTCGAGACGATGAACGCGATCCTGAAGGAGGACCCGCCGGCGCTGGCGGCTTCCGGCGCCGGCGCGCCGCGCGCGCTGGCCCGCGTCATCGAGCACTGCCTCGAGAAGGACCCCGCCGAGCGCTTCCAGTCGGCGCGCGACCTGGCCTTCCAGCTCGAGGCGATCGACGACCCCGCGGCCGGCGAGGCGCTGGCCCCGGCGCGGCCGCGGCGGCGGCTGCCGCCCGGACTCGCCTGGCTGGCGGCGGGGCTCGCCGCGGGCGCCGCGCTGCACGCCTGGCTCGCGCCGCCGCCGCCGCCCCGGGTGCCGGAGCTGACGCGGCTGACGTTCCGCCGCGGCACCATCGAGCACGCCCGCTTCGCCTCCGACGCCGCCACGGTCGTCTACTCGGCCGCGTGGGACGGCGCGCCGGTCGAGGTGTTCAGTTGCCGCCCCGGCAGCCCCGAGTCGCGGCCCCTCGGCTTCGCCGACACCGAGCTGCTCGCGCTCTCGGCGAGCGGCGAGATGGCGCTCTCGCACGGTCGGCGGCGGCTGGGCACGTTCGTCGCGAGCGGCACCCTGGCCCGCGCGCCGCTCTCGGGCGGCGCCTCGCGCGCCGTGCTGGAAGACGTGCAGTTCGCCGACTGGTCTCCCGACGGCGGCGCGCTGGCCGTCGTGCGCAGCGCCTTCGGACGCACCCGCCTGGAGTACCCGGTGGGCACGGTGCTGCACGAGACCGCCGGCTGGATCTCGCACCCGCGCGTCGCGCCCGACGGCCGCCGCGTCGCCTTCCTCGACCACCCCGTGAGCGGCGACGACGGCGGCAACGTCGCCGTCGTGGAAGCGGGAGCCGCGCCGGTGATGCTGTCGCGCGAGTGGGGGTCGCTGCAGGGGCTCGCCTGGCGCGACGCGCGCGAGGTCTGGTTCACGGGCACCCGCGAGGGCGCGGCGCGCGCGCTCCACGCCGTCACGCTCGACGGCCGCGAGCGGGCGGTGCTGCGCATGGCCGGCACCCTGACCCTGCACGACGTGGCCGCGGGCCAGGTGCTGTTCTCGAGCAACGTCCAGCGCCGCGAGATGCGGGTGCGGGCGCCGGGCGAAGCGGACGAGCGCGACTTCTCGTGGCTCGACTACGCCTATCCCTCCGACTTCGCCGACGACGGCGCGCGGGTCTACTTCGCCGAGAACGGCGAAGGCGGCGGCCGCGGCTACTCGGTCTACCTGCGCGAGACCGCGGCCGGCCGCCCCGCCGTGAGGCTCGGCGGCGGCGCGGCGCTGGCGCTCGCCGCCGACGGGGAGCGCGTGCTGGCCGTCGAGAACTTCACCTCGGACGCCCAGCGCTGGATGCTGCTGCCCACCGCGGCTGGAGAGCCGCGCTCGCTGCCCCGCGGGGCAGTGAGGGCCGCCGCGGCCACCTTCGCGCCGGACGCCAGACGGTTGTTCGTCAGCGGCTTCGAGCCCGGGCGTTCGTCGCGGATCTACGTCCTCGACCTCGCGAGCGCCGCGGGTCCGGTGCCGCTGGGTCCCGAAGGGGCGACGTTCCCGCTCTCGTCGAAGGCGCTGTCCGCGGACGGCGCCCACCTGGCCGTGCGCCTCGTCGACGGCGCGCACGCGCTGCTGGCGGCCGAAGGCGGGGCGGCGCGGCCGCTGCCCCACGTCGATCCGGGCGAGCAGGTGCTGCGCTGGTGCGGGCCTGCCTGCCTCTACGTCTACGCTCCCGGGCGCATCCCCGCCCGCGTCTTCCGCGTCGATCTCGCGAGCGGGCGCCGCGAGCTCGCGTGGGAGATCGCACCAGCCGACCGCGCCGGCGTGCTCGCCATCACCCCGGTCCAGCTCTCCGCCGACGGGCGCGCCTACGTGTACGGCTACCGCCGGGTGCTGTCGGACCTCTACGTGCTGCGCGGGCTCTGACGGCGGTACGATCCGTGCATCGCTGATGGCGAGAGCGCAAGCCCGTCGCTGGCGCGCGGGGAGGAGTCGATGACGGTCGAGCAGCCCGAGCCGCACCTGGTCCTGGTCGTCGACGACGACGCCGAGTTCGCGAAGAGCGTCGCGGACTCGCTGGCGGACGTCGACATCGCGGTCGAGTGGCGCGACGATCCAGCCGCCGCCCTGGCACTCGCGGGCGCGCGCCCGTTCGCCGTGGCGGTGGTCGACCTGATCATGCCCGGCATGGACGGGCTGGAGCTGGCCCAGGCGTTGCGCCGCACGCCGGGGCAGCCCGAGGTGATCGTGCTGACGGGCCACGCCGACCTGCAGACCGCGATCGCCGGGTTGCGACAGGGGTTGTTCGACTACCTGCAGAAGCACGCGCTCAGCCCCGCGCAGTTGCGCAAGGCGGTGCGGGCGGCGATCGCGCGCCGCGCCGCGACGCGGGGGAGCGGCGGCTAGCCGGCCAGCGGGGCGGCCGCCGGCCGCGCGAGCAGGAAGCCCTGCAGCAGGTCGCAGCCCAGCTCCTCCACGACGGCGCGCTCGCCCGGGCGCTCGAGGCCTTCGGCCACGACCGCGATCCCGAGGTCGTGGCAGGTCTCGACCATCGCCCGCACCAGCCGCCGCTTGACCGGCTCGCGGTCGATGTCGCGGACGAGTGCCATGTCGAGCTTGACGAAGTCGGGCTCGATCGCGGCGAAGCTGTTGAGGTTCGAGTGTCCCGCGCCGAGGTCGTCGAGGGCGATCCGGAAGCCGGCGGCCCGCAGATCCTGGAGCCGCTCGCGCAGCCGCAAGCCGGTTTCGAGCGGCGCCTGCTCCGTGATCTCCAGCACGACCGAGCCGGCCCGCGCGACGAACGGCGCGTCGGGGGCCAGCAGCTCGGGGTCGAGCAGGTCGGCCGGGGTGAGGTTGACGAAGACCAGGCCGGACGCGAACGCGCGATCGTCGTTCGCGGCGCGGGCGCGCACCCCGGCAGCCAGCTCGCCGAGTCGGCCCAGGCGCTCGGCCGCGGCCAGCATCTGCGACGGGCGCACCAGCGCCGGTTCGCGCGAGCGCAGCAGGGCCTCGTGGGCGAACAGGCTGCCGTCGCGCCGGAACAGCGGCTGCCAGGCGATCCACAGCGACGCGAGCGCGCGATCGAACGTCCGGGCGAGGCCCGCCTCCAGCCCGTCGACCTGGCGGTCGGCGGCGCTCGGACGGTCGCGACGCTGTCGTCCCTCGGCCACGGCAGCGCCGACGGCGCCCAGCAATTCGGCTGCGGCGACGGGCTTCAGCAGGTAACGCTGGGCCCCGAGCTGCACTGCGTCGATCGCCGTCTCCAGCGAGGGGCTGCCGGTCAGGAACACGACCGGGAGCTCGCGGTCGCGGGTGCGCACGGCCTTCAGCACGTCGATGCCGCCGAGCCCGGGCATGCCGACGTCGGTCAGCACGACGTCGTAGCCGCCGACCGCCAGCTCGCGGATGGCCGCTTCGCCGTCCTCGGCCGCCGTCACCCGATACCCTGCGTCTTCCAGCAGCTCGCGGGTCACGCCCAGCAGGGCCGGGTCGTCGTCGACGAGCAGCACGTGGGGGGCGGGCACGACGCCCGACGCCGGAAATTCCACCCGGGCACCGGGCCCCACGCGGCCGACGTTCACCGCGTGGCTCCGGCCTGCGCGAAAGGCGCGGGCCAGGCCGAAACCCCGACGAAGCGCAGGCACTGGATCGCCGCCTTGTTGAGGACGAGCACCGGCTCCAGGCCGTCGCCGCCGTCCGTCGAGACGTCGGTCAGGTTGAGGAACGGGCGGCCGTCGCACAACACGTCGAGCACGCGGGACTTGCCGTCGGGCACGTGCAACGTGCCCAGGTAGCTGTGGCGCTCCGTCTGGACCAGCACGGTCGCGCGCCGCGCGGCCGCTTCGCCCGCCCGGCTCGGGGTTCGTTCGTTCTCGCCCGACCGCTCGACGAGGACCTCGAGGTTCGGCTCCTTCATTCGGCTCTCCCTTCGCCGGGGGGATTTGCAGCCCGCGTGCCAGCTCCCCGGGGCTGTGGCAGGCTTCGTGCGAGAGAGCCCCCGGGAGGAGGTGTTGCGATGGAGTCCGGAAAGGTGGAGCGCAGCCTCGAAGCGGAGGCGTTGCTCGGCCGCCGCATCCAGGGCGTCGCCCACGAGCTGGCGACGCCGCTGTCGACCATCACCTTGCGGGCCGAGCTGCTGCTCGGACGGCTCGCGAAGCAGGGCACGCCGGAGGCCGAGAAGGACGCCCGCGCGGTGCGGTCGATTCTCGAGGCGGCCACCCGCTGCAGCCAGATCCTGACGGCGCTGCGCGCCCACGCCCGCGTCGCCGAGCCCACGCCCGAACGTCTCGAACTGCGAGCGCTGGTGGCCGATGCCTTCGAGCTGCTGGCGAGCCCGGCGCGGCATCGCAACGTGACGCTCGAGCTGGCCGGCGAGCTGGGGCACTGCCGCGCTCCGCGCGGGCCGCTGTCGCAGGCGGTGCTCGGTCTGCTCGCCCATGCCGTGGCGATGGCCACGCCGGGGGCGCTGACGGTGGAGGCCGACGCCGCTGGCGAAGCGCTGCTGTTCCGCTTCGCCGGGGAGTCGGTCGCCGATCGCGAGCTCGCGGCGGCCCGCGAAGCAGCGGCCCGGCTCGGCGTCGAACTCGCGATCGCCGTCGCCGGCGGCGCGACGGTGCTGCGCCTGGGTCTGCCGGCGGCCCCGGCGGACGCGCCGGCGTAGACTTCTTCGCGGACCCATCGACCCGGGAGCGCCCCCTTGAAGAATGCCCCCAGCGTGCTGGTCGTCGAAGACAACCGCGAGCTCTCCGAGGCCGTGCGCGAGGCGCTCGCCGAGGCGGGCTACGCCGTCGAGGGGGCCACGACGCTGGCCGAGGCCGCCCGCCAGCTCCGGGAGGGCGACTTCCACGTCGCGCTGCTCGATCTCGGGCTGCCCGACGGCTCGGGCCTCGAGCTGCTGACCACGATCGCGGACGAAGGACTGCTCACGGAGGCCGTCGTCGTCACCGGCCAGTCGGACGTCGCCACCGCGGTGCGCGCGATGCGAATGGGCGCCTGCGACTACCTCGTCAAGCCGACGCCGATCGAGGAGCTGACGACGGTCACCGCGCAGGCCGTCGAACGGGGGAGATTGCGCCGCGAGAACGTCGCGCTGCGCGTTCGCCTCGACCGCCACGAGCAGGGCAGCACGGGCATCGTCACCGAGGACCCCGGCATGCGCGCGATGCTTCTGACCCTGCAGCGGGTGGCGCCGACCGACCTGCCGGTGCTGGTGCTGGGCGAGAGCGGCACGGGCAAGGAACTGGTCGCGCGCGCCGTGCACGACGCCAGCACCCGCAAGGCCGGGCCCTTCGTCGCCATCAACTGCGCCGCGCTGCCCGAGAACCTGCTGGAGAGCGAGCTCTTCGGCTACGAGCGCGGGGCCTTCACCGGCGCGCTGGTTCGCAAGCCGGGGCTGTTCGAGGTCGCCGACGGCGGCACCCTGCTGCTCGACGAGATCGGCGAGTTCGGCAAGGGCGTGCAGGCCAAGCTGCTCCGGGTGCTGGAGACGGGCGAGTTCTACCGCGTGGGCTCGACGCGGCCGCTGCGCACCAGCGTGCGCATCGTGGCCGCCACCAACCGCGACATCGCGGGTCAGGCCGCGGCAGGCGAGTTCCGCGAGGACCTCTACTACCGGCTCAACGGCGTGTCGCTGGAGCTGCCGCCGCTGCGCGAGCGGCGCGGCGACGTGCTGCCGCTCGCCCTGCACTTCCTCAAGCTGGCGCGGTCGCGCAAGTCGCTGGGGCCGCGCGCGCTGGAAGCGCTCAAGGGCTACGACTGGCCGGGCAACGTGCGCGAGCTGCAGATGGTCGTGCGGCGCGCCGACATCCTGTGCGACGGCGACGAGATCGGGCCCGAGCACGTGCCGCTGACGCGCGTCGCGCGGCGCAGTGGCAGCGGCGAGCTGCCGTCGGGGCTGACCCTGGCCGAGCTCGAAGAGCGCTACATCAACAAGGTGCTGCGCGAGCACGACGGCCAGCGCGGCAAGGCCGCCCAGGCCCTCGGCATCGACGTCAAGACGCTCTACAACCGGCTCAAGCGCAGTGGTGAGAGCTAGCTCCCGCCTCGACCCCCCGAACCCGGGGCCGGCGCCGACCAGCGCGGCCCAGGGACGACATCTGTCGCGCTGGGCGCGCGCCAGTGCTTCTTTCACGCTGGCCCTGGCCGTCGGGGGCCTGCTCGGCTGGGTGACTCCGTGGCGCCTGCTTTCGGAGGGAGTGCCCGGCAGCATCCGGATGGCGCCATCCACGGCGCTGGTCCTTCTGGCGCTCGCCTGCGCGTTGCTCGTCAGCCGGAGTTCCAGCGGGCGCCGCCCGCTGCTGATCGTGGCCGGGGCACTGGCCCTGCTGGTCGCCGTCGATGCCCTTGCCGGCTTTTCGGCGGGCGTCAGCTCCCACTTCGACGCGATGCTGCTCCCGGAGCTGGCGCAGGCGCCGCTCGTAGCGGAAGGGCGGATGGCACCGCTGACGGCCGTCGGCTTCCTGCTGGCCGGCCTCAGCGCGATCCTGCTCGGCCTCGGGCCGCAGGCACGGCTGGCCGGGCACACGGCCGGCGCGCTGGGCGCCGTGGTGACGACGCTCGGCCTGCTGGTCAGCCTGACGCTCGTCCACAACCCGCTGCCTTTCGGTGGCCCGGACACCACGCCGGTGGCAGCCACGACGGCGCTGGCGATGTTCGGGCTGGGCTTCGCGCTGGTCGCGACGGACGGCAGCGCGCGCTTCCCGATGCGCCTGCTGAGCGGGTCCTCCCATTCCGCGCGGCTGGCCCGCACGTTCCTCCCGCTGGTGCCGCTCGTGGGCGTGGCCCACGCGGTCTTCCACTTCGTCGTGCCCGAGTTCCAGAACGCGCTCCGCGACGCGCTGCTCTCGCTGCTGCTGCTCGCGGTCGTGCTGTTCGGCGTATTGTGGGCGGCGACCGAGGCCGGCCGTTACCTCGAGGTGGCCGAGAACGAGCGCCGTCGAGCCGCGGCCAGCGAGCGGCGTTTCGGTGCGCTGTTGAACCACAGCCCGCTGGCGATCGTGATCACCCGGCTCGACGGCAGCATCGTGACGGCTAACGAACGGGCCGCGACGTTCTTCGGGTATTCGGTGGCGGACGTCGTCGGCCGCAACGTGCTCGAACTCGACCTGTGGCCGGACCCCGCCCTGCGCGGCAAGCTCCTCGGCCGGCTCGCGGCTGGCGAGGTGCTCGAGGGCGCCGAGTTCCGCTTTCGCCATGCCGAGGGCACGCTGCGCGACGCCCTGGTCTCGGGCGCGGCCGTGAGCCTGGACGACGACGAGCCGCTGATCCTGGCCGCGTTCCTCGACGTCACCGACCGCAAGCAGCTCGAGGCCCGCCTGATGCGCGCCCAGAACCTGGAGACCGTGGGGCGCCTGGCGGGCGGCATCGCCCACGACTTCAACAACCTGCTCGGCGTGGCGCTGGGGCATGCCGAGCGGCTGCTCCAGCATGCAGACCCGGAGGTCGCGCGGCGGGCCGCCGGCATCGCCGAGGCCGGCACCCGCGCGGCCCACCTGACCCGCCAGTTGCTGGCGTTCAGCCGCCGGCAGGTGATGGCCCCGGAGCCGCTCGACCTCAACGAGGTGGTCGGCGAGGTCGAATCGCTGGTGCGCAGCGTCGCCGGGGAGCGGGTGCGCGTCGAGTTCCGGCGCAGCGCCGGGCCCGCCCCGGTGCTCGCCGACCCGCGGCAACTGCAGCAGGTGCTGCTCGACCTGTGCGACAACGCCTGCGACGCGATGCCCGGCGGCGGGCGCATCGTCGTCGAGGTCGCCCGGCTCAACGCGGCCGGTCCGGAGTGGCCCCCGAGCGTCACCGGGCCCCAGGTCCTCCTGCGCGTGGAAGACGACGGCCGCGGCATGGACGCGAAAGAAGCGGCCCATGCGTTCGAGCCGTTCTACTCGACGAAGGATGGGTCGGGCCTCGGCCTGGCCACGGTCTACGGCATCGTGCGGCAGAGCGGCGGGCAGGTGCGCATCGACAGCGCGCCGGGCCGCGGCACCCGCGTCGAGATCCTGTTGCCGGAGGTGGCCGCCGACGTCCTGCCCGCTCCGGTGCCGGCCGCCGCCGCCGCGCCCGCCGCGACCGCGACCACCATCCTGCTGGCCGAGGACGAAGCCGCGCTGCGCGAGCTGACCGAAGAGGTGCTGACCGAGGCGGGCTACCACGTGCTGACCGCGGAAGACGTGACCCGTGCCCTGGAGGTGGCGGCCGCCCATCCCGGGCCGATCGACCTGCTCCTGAGTGACGTGGTGATGCCCGGCGGCGACGGCGCCCAGCTCGCGGCGCGACTGCGCGGGTCCCGCCCGGGCGTCCGCGTGCTGTTCATCTCCGGCTACCCCGAAGAGGTCGTCTCGCAGCAGGGGCGCCTCGAGCCTGGCGTGTCGCTCTTGCCCAAGCCCTTCACCAGCACTGACCTGCTGCGCCGGGTCGCGCTGGCCCTGGCCTCGCCGCCGTCCTGACCCGTTCGGCAATAGCCGGATCGAGACCCGCCGTGCGAGACTGAGCCATCCGCCGGGGAGTGCAGCGTGAGCACGATCGAGGAACTCGAACGCCTCGTGGCCGTCGAACGGGCGCGCCTCGCGGAAACGCAGGCCGTCGCCAGGGTTGGGAGCTGGGAGACCGACCTGGCCACCCTCGAGGTGACCTGGTCGGCCGAGACTTACCGGATCTTCGGCACCGCGCCGGACAGCTTCGCGCCGTCCCACCCCGGCTTCATCGAGCTGGTGCACCCCGCAGACCGCGAGGCAGTCGACGCGGCGTTTCGCGCTTCGGCTGCAGACAGCGAGGTGCACACGATCGAGCACCGGATCGTGACACCCGCCGGCGAGCAGAAGCTGGTCGAGGAGCGCTGGCGGGTGTTCCACGGGCCGGGCGGCCCGGAGCGCGCCGTCGGCACCTGCCGCGACGTCAGCGAACAGCGCCGCGCGGAGGCCGAAGCCAAGCGCAGCCAGGCGCTGCTGCGGATGGCTTCGCGCCTGAGCCGCCTCGGAGCCTGGGCCATCGACGCCGGGTCGCTGCGCGTCACCTGGTCGGACGAGGTGCGAGCCCTGCTCGACGCCGAGCCGTCGTTCGAGCCCGTGGCCGAGGAGGGACTCGCCTTCTGCGTTCCCGCGGACGAACCCCGCGCCCGCCAGGCGTTCCGGGACTGCCTCGTGGACGGCCGGCCGTTCGACATCGAGATCCAGCTCGTCACCCGCCGCGGGCGCGCCGTGCGCATGCGGCTGGTGGGGGAGGCCGTGCGCGGCGACGACGGCCGCGTGATCCGGGCTCAGGGTGCCCTGCAGGACGTGACGGAGAACCGCCTGCTGCAGGAGCGCGCGCTGCGCTCCCAGCGGCTGGAGAGCCTCGGCACCCTGGCGGGCGGCATCGCCCACGACCTCAACAACGTGCTGGCGCCGATCCTGATGGCGACCGAGATCCTGAAGCGCAGGGTCGAGGACCCCCGCGCCAGCCACGCCCTGGAGTCGATCGAGAAGAGCGCCACCCGCGGCGCGAGCCTCGTGCGCCAGGTGCTGGCCTTCGCGCGCGGGGCGGGCGACGGTCGCCGCGAGGCGCTCGCGCTCGAGCACGTGGCCCACGACGTCGCCCGCATCGTGCACGAGACCTTTCCCAAGGACGTGGCGTTCGAACTCGACCTGCCGCCGGACCTGTGGGCCGTGGAGGGCGATGCGACCCAACTCCACCAGGTGCTCGTCAACCTGTGCGTCAACGCCCGCGACGCGATGCCCCGCGGCGGGCGGCTGCGGCTGGCTTTCTCCAACGAAGAACTCGACGAGTCGGCGGCGCTGCGCCTGGACCTCTCGCCGGGGCGCCACGTCGTGGTTCGGGTCACCGACACCGGCCATGGCGTGCCCGCCGCGATCCAGGAGCGCATCTTCGAGCCCTTCTTCACGACCAAGGAGGTCGGCCGCGGGACGGGGCTCGGGCTGTCGACCAGCTACTCGATCGTGCGCGGCCACCGTGGCGCGCTCTCGCTGGCCAGCGAACCCGGGCGCGGGGCGACCTTCAGCGTCCACCTGCCGGCCGCCGAAGGGCGTCCCGCGACCGCCGTCGCGGCGACGGAGGCGGTCGCACGAGGGCGTGGCGAACTGGTGCTGGTCGTCGACGACGAGCCGGCCATCCGCGAGGTGGTGGAGGAGACGCTGACCTCCGCCGGCTATCGCGTGGCCACCGCGCGCGATGGCCTGGAGGCCCTGGCGGTCTACGAGGCGCGCCGCGGCGAGGTGGCGCTGGTGCTCACGGACATGGCGATGCCCGGGCTCGACGGAGCCGGCCTGATAGCCGCGCTGCGCAGCCGCGACCCGCGGCTGCCGATCGTCGCTTCGAGCGGGTTGCAGCGCGGCGAAGGCCTGGCCGAGAATTGGAACATCCGCGAGTTCCTGCAGAAGCCGTACTCGTCCATCGCCTTGCGGGTGCTGGTGGCGCGAGCGCTCCGCGAGCCGCGCTGAGAGCGGCGAAGTTCTCGATTGACGAGAGAGGAACACTGAACCCGAGATGGAATTCGAACGGTCGGCGGCCGATGGCGCCAACCCGGCGGACCTGAGCGCGCAGCAGGCGCTGGACCGCGTCGTCGCCGTGCTGGAGAGCATGGGCGACGCCTTCCTGAGCCTCGACTCCGACTGGCGGGTGCGCTTCGTCAACCGCAAGGGCGAGGCCCTGCTGCAGCGCCGGCGCGAGGAGATCGTCGGCCGCGACATCTGGGCCGAGTTCCCGGAAGCCGTCGGCAGCCGCTTCCAGGTCGAGTACGAGCGCGTGCTGCGCGACGGCGTCTCGGTGACGTTCGAGGAATTCTTCGAGCCGCTCGGCCGCTGGTTCGAGATCAACGCCTCGCCGGCGGACGGCGGGCTCTCGATCTTCTTCCGCGACGTCACCGAGCACCACGCCGCGCGCCAGTGGATCCAGGAGCAGGCGGCGCTGCTGGACCAGGCCCGCGACGCGATCCTGACGATCGACCTCTCCGGCCGGGTGGGCTACTGGAACCGCGGGGCCGAGCGGCTCTACGGCCTGCCCCCGGACCAGGCCGTCGGGCGCGAGGTCGTGGAGCTGATCCACGGCGGGCAGCGGGCCGAGTTCGAGACGGCGCGGGCCGCGACGCTCTCCGAAGGGCAGTGGGTCGGCTCCATGAAGCAGTTCACGACGGCTGGCGCCGAGCTGGTCGTCGAGAGCCGCTGGACGCTGGTCCGCAAGCCGGACGGCACGCCTTCGACCATCCTCAAGATCAACACCGACGTCACGGAGCGCCGCAAGCTGGAGCAGCAGTTCCTGCGCGCGCAGCGCCTGGAGAGCATCGGCACCCTGGCCGGCGGCATCGCCCACGACCTCAACAACGTCCTGGCCCCGATCGTGATGGGCGCGGAGGTGTTGCGCTTCAAGGTCCAGGACGCCAACAGCCAGCGCCTGGTGGAGACGATCGCGACCGCGGCCCTGCGTGGCGCCGACATGGTCAAGCAGGTGCTCGCCTTCGCCCGCGGCGTCGAAGGCGATCGCGTCCGGCTCGACACCGTCCGGCTCCTGGCCGAGGTCGAGCGCATCGTGCGCGACACCTTCCCGCGCGACATCGACGTGGTGTCCCAGGTGCCCGCGGGGTTGCCCCCGCTGCTGGGCGACGCGACCCAGGTCCAGCAGGTCCTGCTCAACCTCTGCGTGAACGCCCGCGACGCGATGCCGGGAGGGGGGCGGCTGACGCTGGTGGCCGAGCGGCTCAGCGTGGACCGCAGCTACGCGCAGATGAGCGGGATGCAGCGCGAGGGAGTGCACGTCGTGATCCGGGTCGAGGACACCGGCGCCGGCATTCCCGCGGAGGCGATCGAGAAGATCTTCGACCCGTTCTTCACGACCAAGGACGTCGGCAAGGGCACCGGGCTCGGCCTCTCCACCGCGCTCGCGATCGTCAAGAGCCACGGCGGCTTCATCAACGTCTACAGCGAGCCGGGACGCGGTTCGCGGTTCAAGATCTACTTGCCGGCGGCCGACGAGGTACCGGCGGCTGCCGAGGCCGCCGAAGAGGAGGCCCCGTGGGGGCACGGCGAACTGGTGCTGGTGGTGGACGACGAGCCGGCGGTGCTTCACGTCACCGAGGAGACGCTCGAGAGCTTCGGTTACAGGGTGGTCACGGCCGTGGACGGTGCGGACGCGGTGGCCCGCTTCGCCGAACGCCGCGGCCAGATCGCGGTCGTGCTGACCGACATGATGATGCCCGTGATGGACGGCGCCGCCCTCGTCCAGGTGCTGCGGCGGATCGACCCCCACGTCAAGGTGATCGGGGCCAGCGGCCTCGGCGCGGGGCGCACCGCCGAAGGCCTGGTCGAGATGCTGACCAAGCCCTACACCGCGAGCCGGCTGCTGACGGCCCTGCGGCGGGCGATCGACGGGCCGCGGGCGGAGGCCTGAGGCGTGGCGTTCGGGGCCGACGCGTTCCGCACGATCTTCGACGCGCACCCGCAGCCGATGTGGCTGTTCGAACCGGAGACGCTGCGCTTCCTGGCCGTGAACGAATCGGCGGTCGCCCGCTACGGCTACTCGCGCGAGGAGTTCCTCGCGATGACCCTGCGCGACATCCGCCCCCCCTCCGAGATCCCGACGCTGCTCCGGGCGGTCGCGGAGCTGCAGCCGGGGTTGCAGCACTCCGGCGTGACCCGGCATCGGACGAAGGACGGCCGGGAGATCGACGTCGAGATCACCTCGCACGAGGTGCCTTTCGAGGGCCGGCCGGCCCGGCTGGTGATGGCCCGCGACGTCAGCGGCTGGAAGCTGGCCCAGGAGGCGCTGCAGGCCAGCGAAGCCGCGCTGCGCGCCAGCGAGGCGCGGTTGCGTGCGATCTTCGACGCTGCCCCCGAGTGCGTGAAGCTGGTCGACGAAGACAGCGCCTTGCTCGACATCAACCCGGCCGGGGTCCGGATGATGGCGGCTGGCACGGCCTCCGAGCTGGTGGGGCGGCGCGTCGCCGATGCCGTTTGCGAGGCCGACAAGTCCACCTATCTCGAACACCTGGACCGCGTCTTCGCGGGGGAGCCCTCGCGCCTGCGCTACCGGTTCCTCGACCTGCGCGGCCAGGAACACCACGTCGAGTCGCACCTCACGCGAGTGCTGCTCGGGGATCGCCCGGTGGCGCTGGCCCTGACCCGCGACGTCACGGCCGCGGCCCGGGCAGAGGCCGACCGGGCCCAGAGCCAGGCCCTCTTGCGGATGGCCTCGCGCCTGAGCCGGCTGGGGGCGTGGAGCGTCGAGGTGCCCGACGGCCCTTTGACCTGGTCGGACGAGGTTCGGGCCATCCACGAAGTCGCGGACGATTACGTGCCGACCGTCGAGACCGGCCTCGCCTTCTATGCGCCGGAGGACCGGGGCCGGATCGAGGACGTGTTCTTCGCCTGCGTGCGCGACGGGCAGCCCTTCGACGAAGAACTGCGCATCGTGACGGCCCGCGGCCGGCGGGTCTGGGTGCGCTCGATCGGCGAGGCGGTGCGCGACGCGGGCGGGCGGATCGTGCGGGTCCAGGGCGCGTTCCAGGACATCTCCGAGCGGAAACAGGCCGAGCAGGAGCTCGAGCACAAGGAGGCGCTGCTCCGCCTCGCTGGTCGCGTCGCCCGCGTGGCCGGCTGGACCGTCGAACAGGACGGCAGCATCTACTGGTCCGACCAGCTCTTCGAGATGCTCGGCTTCCCGCTCGGCGAGCTGCCCAGCCTCGACGAGGCGCTCGCCCTGTATCCCGAGCCCTCCCGCGACCGCCTGTCGAAAGCGCTCGCGGCGTGCCTCGAGCAGGGCACTCCTTTCGAGCTCGAGCTCCAGATCCACGCTCGCGACGGCCGCCTGCTCTGGGCGCGTTGCCGCGGCGAAGCCGAGCGCGACGCGTCCGGCACCGTCGTCCGCGCCCGCGGCGCGTTCCAGGACATGACCGCGGAGCACGAGGTGGCCGAGCGCGAGCGCGAGGCCGAGCGCCGGCTGCTGGCCACGCTCGAGACGCTCGACGAGGGCTTCTTCACCCTCGATCGCGACTGGCGCTTCACGTACGTCAACGCCACCGGCGAGCGCATGCTGCGGCGCGCGCGGCTCGACCTGCTCGGGCGCAACGTGTTCGAGGAGTTCCCGCGCTCGGAGGAGTTCGAGCGCGCCTATCGGGACGCCGTGGAGCGCGACGAGGTCGTCGAGTTCGAGGCGTTCTACGACCCGCTCGGCCTCTGGTTCGAAGTGCGAGCCACGCCGGTGCCGGAGGGCCTCGCCGTGCAGTTCCGCGACGTCAGCGAGCGCCGTCGGGGGCGCGAGGCGCTGCGGGCCTCGGAGGAGCGCTTCCGCCTGCTGGCCCAGGCGGTCAACGACGCGATCTGGGACTGGGACCTCGCCACCGACGCCCTGTGGTGGAGCGAGGGCTTCGAGCGGCTGTTCGGCCTCCACCGCGGCGAGGTGGGACCGACGTTCGAGTCGTGGCGGAGCCGGGTGCACCCCGACGAGCGGGAGCGGGTGGTCGCGGCCGTCGACGCCGCCGTCGAAGGGGGCCGCGACCACTGGAGCAACGAGTACCGCTTCCAGCACGCCGACGGCCACTACGTGTACGTGCTCGACCGCGGCAACGTCATCCGCGACGACGCGGGCCGCCCCGTGCGGATGGTCGGCGGCATGACCGACATCAGCGAGCGCAAGCGCTACGAAGACGCGCTCGCCGAGCGGGCGGCCCTGATCGACGTCATGCCTGACGCGATCGTCGTCCGGGACCTGGACGACCGGATCATCGGCTGGAACGGCGGGGCGGAGCGGATCTACGGGTGGTCGGTCGCCGAGGCGGTGGGGCGAACCGCAGTAGAGGTCCTCGGCGGCGACCGGATCTCGGAAGCGCGCGAGGCCCTGAAGCGGAACGGGCACTGGGAGGGCGAGGTCCGGCGGCCGACCCGGGACGGCCGGGAAGTGGTCGTCGAGGTGCGGGCGACCGTGCTGCGCGACGCCGCGGGGCACGCCAAGGGCGTGCTCGGCATCCACACCGACGTCACCGAGCGCCGCGCCCTCGAACAGCAGGCGATGCGCAGCCAGCGGCTCGAAGGCATCGGAACGCTGGCCGGCGGCATCGCCCACGACCTCAACAACGTGCTGGCCCCGATCCTGATGGCGATCGAGATCCTGCGCCGCGGCACCTCCGAGCCGCGCCAGCTCCGCCACCTGCAGACGATCGAGCAGAGCGCGAAGCGCGGCGCCGACCTGGTCCGGCAGGTGCTGTCGTTCGCGCGCGGCGCCGAGGTGCGGCGGCTGATCGTCGACCCGCTGAAGGTGGCCCGCGAGGTCGAGAAGCTGGTGCGCGAGACGTTCCCCAAGAACCTGACCTTCGACCTGGTCGCGGCCCCGGGACTGTGGCCCGTGCGCGGCGACCCGACCCAGATTCACCAGGTGCTGGTCAACCTCTGCGTGAACGCCCGCGACGCGATGCCCGAGGGCGGGCGGCTCGCGATCCGGCTCGACAACGTCGTGCTCGACGAGGCGGCCGTGACCGGCCGGCCCTGGGCCGGCGCCGGGCCACACGTCGCGCTGGTGGTCGAGGACAGCGGGACGGGCATCGCCCCCGACGTGCTCGACCGCATCTTCGAGCCGTTCTTCACGACCAAGGAGGTCGGGCGCGGCACGGGCCTCGGCCTGTCGACGACGCACTCGATCGTCAAGGCCCACGGCGGGCTGATCGCGGTGACCAGCCGGCTCGGCCACGGCACCACCTTCACCCTCCACCTGCCCGCCGAGCCGGGAGGACGCGAAGGTGACGCGGCCCTTCCGCGACGGACGCCTCCGGCGGGCCGCGGCCAGCTCGTGCTCGTGATCGACGACGAGCCCGCGCTGCGCATGATGGCGAAAGCCACCCTCGAGACCTTCGGGTATCGCGTGCTGCTCGCCGAGCACGGCGCGGCGGGCCTCGCGCTCTTCGAGGAACACGGGCCCCGGGTTGCGGCGATCGTCACCGACATGGCGATGCCCGTGCTCGACGGCGCATCGACGATCGCTGCGCTGCGGGCCCGCGACGCGGAGGTGCCGATCGTCGCCTCGAGCGGGCTCCAGACGGGCGAGCCGCTGCTCCAGGCGGGGCTGATCCAGGGCTTCCTCCCCAAGCCCTACACGGCCCAGGCGCTGCTCGAGGCGCTGGCCGAGGCGACCCTCCCGAAGTGACCCGGGCGTCGTGCCCGGGACCGTCGGGCGCGTCGCCCGGCCTGCCCGGGACGGCCTGCGGCAAATCGCGGATTTCCCCAGATTCCGTGTGATTTCGCGCACGCCCGGGCCGTGGCACGTCCCCTGCTCTACGTCGGGGCGGAGGACGAACATGAACCACGTGATCAAGCACCCCGCCGCCGCCCCGGCCGCCGTGGCCCGCCCGACTCCCCGGACCGTGTTCGGCACGGCGGGGCGCGCGCGCCGGGCGGTGGTCCACGTCGTCACGGATCGCCACCATTACCACGGCACGCTCTACGTTCCGGACGGCAAGAAGCGGGTGTCCGACGTGCTGTGCGACGGCAAGCCGTTCCTGAACCTGACCGAGGTCAGCACGGACGGCGGCGCGGCCGACGAGTTCCTGGCCATCAACAAGTCCGCCATCCTGTCGCTCCGCATCGTCAACGAGGAGCAGGCCGAGCCGGTGTCGATCCGCGCCTTCTGAGGAGGCGGTGATGAACCTCGCGCACGCCATTCCCGAACCCGCCCGACCCGCAGCGGCCCTCGACCCCGGGGAGGTGACGCGCTACGAGCCGCCCGCGCGCCGCAGCGCCGCGCAGGAACGCCTCGAGCAGGCGCTTGCCCTGGCGAGCGAGCCGCTCGTCGGCCGTCTCGTCGACGACCTGCCGGTGCCGGCCGCGGTGCTCAACGCCCAGCGCGAGGTGCTGCACGAGAACGCGGCGCTGCGCCGCCTGCTCGGGGTGCGCGGGACCGCGCTCCTCGGCCTGCGACTGGGGGAGGCGCTCGACTGCGAGCGTGCGAACGATGCACCGGCGGGCTGCGGCACGGGCCCGTCGTGCGCGAGCTGTGGCCTCGGCACGGCCCTGTCCGAGGTCGCGCGCACGGGGCTGCCGCAGGTCGAGGACTGCCGCGTCACGGCCCGGGTCGACGGCCAGGAGCGGCTGTGGGACCTGCGCATCCGCGCCAGCCGGCTCCGCGGTGTGGAACCCGCGCCCCTGTACCTCGCGGTGCTCGAGGACCTGGCTGATGCCCGGCGCCAGGCCGCGCTCGAGCAGATGTTCTTCCACGACGTGCTGAACACGCTGGCCAGCATCCAGGGCTATCTCCAGGTCTGGACCGAGCTGCCGGAGGACCGCGCGCGCAACTTCGCGCCCGACTTGCTGCGCCTGGCCCGGCGCGCGATCGACGAGGTGCAGGCCCACCGCGACCTGGTCGACGCGGAGTCCGGCCACCTGCGGGTGATGCCGGTGCCGGTCGACGTGGCCCAGCTCCTGCGCGAGGTGTGCGCCTCGTTCCAGCGCGCCGAGGACGATCCCTTCCGCCTGCAACTGAGCGTGCCGACCTTCGACCTGCCCGTGGTGACGGACCCGGTGCTGCTCCGCCGCGTGGTGGCCAACCTGGTCAAGAACGCGCTCGAAGCCTCGGCGCCCGAGCAGGGCGTCACCGTGCGCTGGTCGCCCGTGCAGCGCCGGATCAGCGTGCACAACGAGGGCGCGATGCCGGCGGACGTCCAGGCCCGGATCTTCCAGCGCACCTTCTCCACCAAGGGCGACCGCCGCGGGATCGGCACCCACTCGGTGCGGCTGCTGGTCGAGACGTACCTGGGCGGCCGGGTCGACTTCACGTCGACGCCCGAGGCCGGAACCACATTCCGGGTGACGCTGCCGGAAGCGCCGCGCGACCTCGCGGCCAAGGACACTCGAGGAGAATGGGCATGAACGCACCCGGACGGCCTGTTTCGAGGACTGACGCCCTGGATTCCGATTCCGGCGATCGCGAGCATCGAATCCGTTGAGCTTGAGCATCGGTCCGACGGCCGTCGGACCGAACCGGCCCGTCCCCCCTTACAATCCGCCGGAATGTCCTCCGCGGTTCCGCGCGTTGCTTCCTATGCCCGCGACGTTGCGGCGCTGCTAGGGACGCCCGGGGTCAACGAGCTGACGTACTACCCCGCGCTGCAGAGCCTGCTCAGCGGGCTGCTGCGGGATCGCGGGCTGCCCTTCCAGGTGCGGATCGGGACCAGTCAGTACCGCCCCAGCGGTGGTGCCGACATGCCGGACCTCGCGCTCTACGACGGCGCTGGCGAGTTCCCCGTCGTGCTGGGCGAGGTCAAGCTGCCGAGCGCCGACCTCGACGAGATGGCGCTCTCCACCGGCACCGAGGACCAGGTCGGGCGCTACCTGCGCCGCACCGGCGTCGTCCTCCTCACCAACATCCGAGGCTTCTCGCTCGTGGTCAGCGGCAACGCCAGCGGTGATGGCCCGGTCGCCCCTGATCACCGGCGCGTGCTCGACACGGTCGAGCTGTGGCCGTCAGCCTCCGCGCTGAAGAAGGGCGCGGCGGTCTCCGCCGAGAGCGCGGAGGCGCTGGGCGATCTGCTCGAGCGCGCCGTGACCGAGTTCGCGGCCATCTCCGAGCCCGAGTCGCTCGCCCGCATCCTGGCCCGTCAGGCGCGGCGCGCGAAGCAGGATCTGCCGAAGCAGTTCTCGCAGGCCGTGCGACCGCTGCTCGACGACTTCGGCAAGGCGCTCGGCATCCACTTCGAAGGCGAAGAGGGCGAGGAGTTCCTGCGCTCGTCGCTGATCCAGACCGTCTTCTACGGCCTGTTCGCCTCCTGGACGCTGTGGCACCGCGCGGGCCAGACCGGTTCGTTCGCCTGGCAGGATCTCTCGCGCTGGCTGCGCATCCCGTTCCTCGGCGCGCTCTTCCACGAGTTCGAGCACCCGTCGCGGCTCAAGGAACTGGGCCTCAAGCCGCACCTCGACGCAGCGGCGGCCACGCTCGCGCGCGTCGACGGCGAGCGCTTCTTCGCCCGTTTCCAGGCACCGCAGATCGGGTCGCAGGCGGGGGTCTGGGCGGAGGAGCCATGCGACGGAGCCCAGCGGCCCGAGCGCCGGGATTCACTCCCGGCGCGAGCCGCCGTCGATCAGGGCGGCGGCTCGGCGGCGACGACCGCAATCCTCTACTTTTACGAGCCGTTCCTCGAAGCCTTCGACCCGGACCTGCGCAAGCAGCTCGGCGTCTGGTACACGCCGTGGGAGATCGTCCGCTATCAGGTGCGGCGCGTCGACCAGTTGTTGCGCGAGGAGCTGGACTGCCCCAAGGGCCTCGCCGACCGCCGCGTCGTCGTGCTTGACCCCTGTTGCGGCACGGGCGCCTACCTGATCGAGACGCTGCGCTGCGTGGCCGACCAACTGCGCTCGGAGGGCGCGGGCGCGCTGCTGCCCGCCGAGCTGCTCGACGCCGTCTGCCGCCGGCTGATCGGCTTCGAGATCCTCACGGCGCCGTTCGTGATCGCGCAGCTCCAGCTCTACCTGATGCTCGACGAGCTGGGCGCCCCGCCCGACGAGTCGCACCGCCCGGCGGTGTTCCTGACCAACGCGCTCACCGGTTGGGAAGGCGCCGACCAGATGAAGCTCTCGTTCCCGGAGCTGCAGGAGGAACACGACGCGGCGCGGCGCGTGAAGCGCGAGGAGAAGATCATCGTCGCGCTCGGCAACCCGCCCTACAACCGCTTCGCGGGCGTGCCGCTCGACGAGGAGGCGAGCCTCGTCGACCACTACAAGGGCATCCGCCGCGACGCCAAGGGCCAGCAACTCGGCAAGTCGGCGATCTACGAGCGCTGGGGCATCCGCAAGCAGCTCCTCGACGACCTCTACATCCGCTTCTTCCGCCTCGCCGAAGTCCGCATCGGCGACCGCGCCGACCACGGCATCGTCAGCTTCATCTCGAACAGCTCGTTCCTGGCCGGCCGCTCCCACCCGCTGATGCGCGAGTCGCTGCTCACGCGCTTCGACGACATCTGGGTGGACAACCTCAACGGCGACAAGTACCGCACCGGCAAGGTCATTCCTGAGGGCCAACCGGGTGCGGGCAGCAGCGATCAGAGCGCGTTCACGACCGAGCACGATGCCCGGGGCATCCAGGTCGGGGCCTGCATCAGTACCTACCTGAAGCGCGGCTCACCCCGGAATGGATTGCCGAGCGCTCGCGTCCACGTCCGCGACTTCTGGGGCCGCGCGGACGCCAAGCGCCGGGCGCTGCTCGCCAGCCTCGAACTCGAAGCGATACCGGCGAAGGCCCGCGAGGAGTGCGCCGCGACGCCCGAGGGCCCTCGACCCTACGAAGACGTCACGCCGACGGAGAGCGGGATGTGGCGCCTCGTCAGCACGACGGCCTCCGGCTCCTACGAGGACTGGCCCGCGCTGGACGACCTCTTCGTGGAGTCCTTCCAAGGCGTCAATCCGGCGCGCGGCCTCGAGGGCAGTGTCGTAGAAACCGACGCGACCGTCCTCGAGCGCCGCATGCGCGACTACTTCTCCGACATGCCGTTCGAGGAGCTTGCCGAGCGCCACCCCGTGCTGTGTCAACCCAGAGCGCGCTACGAACCGAAGTCATTGCGCAAGGAACTCCTGGCCAGGACCAGGTTCCGGAGCGGACAGGTCCTCGCCTACCAGGTGTTCCCTGGCGACCTTCGGTGGATCTACTACGAGACCGAAGCCAAGCTCCTCACCGAGCGCTCACCTCAACTCGGTGATCACCTCCCTCTTGGCCCTTTCCTCGTGGCGGGGTCCTACGCGCGGCGGGTCTCCGAAGCTCGTCCCATCTGGTCCTCCACGCTGTTCGACTACCACCTTCAGGATCGCGGTGCGTTCGGCTTCCCGCGCCGCTTGCAGCCGAAGAAGACTGAGCTGCGCCTGTTCGCCGAGGCCGAGCCGTCGGAGCCCTCCGCGAATCTCGCCCCGGCCGTCTGGAAGTCACTCGCCGCACACTGGCAACTGAAGGGCGACTTGACGAGCAAGGCCGCGCTGACCGCGGTGGATCAGCTCTTCGCACTCACCCTCGCCGTCGGTCATGCGCCACGGTTCGAAGCGGACCACGCCGAGTCGCTCGCCCAGGACTGGCTGCACCTGCCGATCCCGCGCGACAAGGCCGTGCTGAAGGAGTGCGCCGCCCTGGGCGCCCAGGTCGGCACGCTGCTCGACCCGGCGACGGACCCGACGAAGCTGCTGGCCTCGCTGCTCGGCGCCCGCCGCCGCCACCTCGCCGTGATCGCG
>JAANMX010000146.1_pt1 | contig 87786 bp, 75 predicted proteins | sample 7279681 | NCBI WGS metagenome assembly JAANMX01 (sample SAMN14094542, study PRJNA606508) | bioreactor metagenome | isolation source: A lab-scale SPAN reactor treating ammonium-rich wastewater day 351 | place: Ireland: Galway | collected 2018-01-01
GGTGTTCTTCAAAGGGATCCATGGCCCACCTTCTTCTCGATGCAGTCTTTCAGGGCCTGCTTGGCGCGGTGCGCGATCACGCGCACGTTCTGGGCGGAGATTTGCAGCAGGCGGGCGATCTCGTCGCCGCTGCGCTTTTCGCGGTACTGCAGCTCGAGCACTTCGCGCGCCTTGCCTTGCACTGCCTGCAGGCAGTCGCGCAGGGCCTGCTGGCGGGCCTGGCCGTCGTCGGCGTGGGCGCGTTCCCAGGCGGCGTCGGCTTGCTCGAGGTCTTCGACAGTCTTGATCAGCTTGCTGCGCCGCACCTGCGCCAGAAACAGGTTGCGCGCAGAGAGGCGCAGGTATGCGGCGGCCTCGCGCTCGCCGCGCCATTCGAAGGGTTTCTGCATCACCTGCAGGAAGGTTTCCTGGGTGAGGTCGTCGGCCGTGGCGCGGTCGCAGCCCAGATAGCGCAGATAGCGCCAGATGGTGGCGTGGTGCGCTTCGACCAGCGCGCTGACATCAACCGGACGTTCCATCAGGGCTTCCACACCACGGAAGTGCACGGGAACGGTGGATGTTACAGAAATTCGTAAGTGCTTTCCGCGCAGGAACTACGGAAACGGGCACGGGGAACCGCTGCAAAAACAGGTTAACCACGAAGTACCACGAAGGACCACGAAGGACCACGAAGGACCACGAAGGACCACGAAGGCAAGCAAGACACGCCGTTCTTCGTGGCCCTACGGGCGCGCGGGTGGTGGGCGGTCAGTGGCATTCGCGTCTCGCGAATGAGTTCCGCTGGCCTCCGGCCAGCGGCGACGGCCGGAGGCCGTCGCCACTCATGCGCTGGAAGCGCATGCCACTCGCCTGTTCGCTTCTGAAAACCCACTAAGGCGCTGTCACGCTCGCGGCCGTGTCCACGGCGCGCGGGTGGTGGGCGGATAGCTTCAACTCGGCGCCTGGCGCGGCCTTTATGATCAGCTCCGCGTACTGGATCTGCTCTGAGGCTATGCGGGGGATCTTGAGCTTTTCGATCCGGCCCTTCTGCAGGCGCACGTCTGTGAAGGTCTCGTCGCTCAGGCTCGCCATTACCAGTTGCCCGCCTTGCACGCTTACTTCCACCGGCGTGTCTTCCTTGCGCTGCACGGCCATTGCGCTGTCCGTGGGCATCACGCCCTTGTTCTTGAGCGCGAGGCGCAGGCGCACCAGGCCGGCGCCCGCCGGCTCGGCCGTGACGCTGACGAACTCCAGCTCGGCGAAGCTTTCGGCGTGCTTCAGCGTGAACAGCGCGTTCCGGAAACCTTCCTCGATGAACAGCTCCGCGGGCGGCATGCGGGTGGCGAACTGGTCCCAGCCGCCGATCTCGATTTCACCCAGCTCCGGGTGCTTGAACGGCTTCCAGTCGATGTACGCGCGGCCGTTGCCGAATTCGTCGTGCCAGTCGCGCGTGTCGAGCGGCCCGTCGCCGGGGATGCCGTCCACCTCGTGGCTGGTGCCGCCCCACAACTCGTTGGTGAACACGAAACGGCCCAGGCCCAGGTAGCCGAAGTCGATCTGGGTGCCGAAGGCTTCGTACAGGCCGTCGTGGGTTTGCAGGTAGCGATAGCCGGGAATGATGCGCTCGCCGCGCTGGCCGATGCGGTCGAAGACGCGCACGTCTTTGCAGGGCGTAACGCCGCTATGGCTGGGTGGGACGATGCGTTTGGGCTGGGCATGCACGAAGGAGCCGCAACTGCCATCGGTTAGTCGTCACTGTCTTTCGGCTTTCCGTGGTCTTCGGTGCGGATCAGCTTGCCCTCTTCATCCCAATGTTTCCACACGCCGGTTTTCTCGTGCCGGTGGTATGCACCTTCCCAGGACTTTTGGCCGCTCTCGTACCACTCCGTATAGGGACCCTGCAGGAGTCCTTCCTCATAGTGTTGCTCGGTTTTAATCTGTCCGTTGGCGTACCAGTAACGCGAGCGACCGACGATTCTTCCGTCTTTGTGTTGACTTTCAAGCATGAGTTGCCCCGACGGATACCATGTGCGTCGATACCCCTCTCCTTCAACCTCGCTTGAGAATTGTTGAGTACCGTCAGGCCACCATGCTTTGGACCATAGCAGCTCGCCGAAGCGGTATTCTTTCGCATCAGACACTCGACCATTTGCGTAATAGGATCGGTCGGTGCCGTGGAGGCGACCATCCAAGCAAGCGAACTCCCGGCGATACTGCCGGCGAGGTGGGTTGTCATTATCTTCAATATGATACTCTTTTGGTGCAGTCAACTGCGGTCCGTGCAGCTTTCCCCTGTAGTACCAGAGATCGTCCACGAGTATGTACGGATCTTTCGACCATCGACGATAGTGTCCGTGTCTATACTCGTTATCGTCCTCAATCAAAACGGTGTATTCTTCGATGAGAGTACCGTACTCTTCTGACCCGTCTTCAGGGATGCGACGCAACTCCAATCTGGGCGCCTCGGGCGCCGTGCCAATATCTGGCGGATCCTGCGTAGCTACCAACACTGGAACGCTGACCAACATCAAGCACAGAACGAGTGGGATCATCACATGGGTTCGTAAGAAGGAAAGCATGCGCACTTCCTTGTGAGAACACGAACATGTCGCTACCTGGGGTAGGACGCGTCGTTAGGTGGATTGTTGCTGTCGTGGTTGGGCGTTGGGGGAGTTGCATCTTGCGCCGGGTTTCGTTCCTCGGCCCCTGGATCAAGCGCGTCGCAATTGTTCGGGGTCAGCATCGATGCCCATCCGTACAGGTTGTTTACATTGGTTGAATCTAGGTGCTGGTAGAAGCAGAGAGAGTGTGTGGTGTATGGCGGACATCCACTCGTGAGCTCAATCTTGATCCAGAGGTTCCGTTTAATCTGGAGTGCGCCTATGCCGGGAAACCGCGGTGGCCACGACAACCCGGGCTCATCTACAAGAGTTTCCGTTCGGATAACACCGTCACAAGACTTGCTACGAGTAAGCCAGTCTCGGAAGACCCCGCTGGCTGGTATCCTCTCACACATGTTTGCCCACTTGTTGGGCTCAATTCTGTAGCGCGTTTCAAAGTCCGGCGGCGGACTATCCGTGAACTCCCACCATTTTAGCGAGCAGTCACGTCCGGACTCGCCCGGCTCCAACCTGCGGTATCGATAGTCAACGTCGATCAGGAACCGATGCCCCCAGAAGACATTCTCAGCGATGATCGTCTCAATGGGCCGTGGGCGAATCGCGACAATCTCGCAACAGCACCCATCCGGAACCGACTCAACTCCCGGAGGAAGTCGCGCTGGATCCGTGCCTGGCGGTAAATAGTGACCTCGGGCCCTGCCGTCCGGTGGAAGATTGCCTGATGCGATCTCCTCCTTGCCGAGCTTCGTGTCGGCGAAGTCTTCCGGCTTCATGCAGGTGACCCGCCAAAAGAGGTCGAAATAACCGACGATACGCACTTTGATAACGTACTTGTGCTTGTACTCCCACCGGGGCAGGCAGTCGGGATCGAATTGAACCGAAGGTGGGACGAGTTCGCACCAGCGTTCGGTTTCCTCGAACCTGGCGAACCCACACCAGTGCTCCCAGACCTCCACACAAGGCGCTTCGCAGTCGAATTCGCCACGCAAGCGCGTCGGAATGTCGGGCATCGACTTGCCGTCCTTGTCCTTCACTGGTTTGCCGTCTTTGCCCTTCATGACACCCCGTTCCCGCATGACATCATCTTCAACGCACTTGCAGGCGCCGAGCCAGGCTTTCAGCATCGCGTGCTCCCGGTCCGTGATCGGGTTTCCGGACTCGATTTTTCGAACCACCGGGTTCCAACTATCAGCGTCCATTCCGATGCGATCCGGCATATATCGGTCGCTGGCATCCTGCGCATCGGCGTCGCAGGTGTAGGGAGGCGCGGCATCGTCCGAACACGCAAAGTCTTCAAGAACCACGACGTCACAAGCGAATGGTTTGCGGGTCCGGATTAGAAGGTGATCACCGCACTTGATTGTTTCTGGACTTCCGGCCTTCAGCCCCTCAAGTACCGTGTTTCCATCGACATCTGTGACTTCCGCCGCCGCCGGAGCACGCGGAGATTCGCCTGGCTTTGAGCCCAGAGTTACCGGGGCAACCTGACCCTCCAAAACACGGCCAATCCCTGGGACTCTCACGTCGGTCAGATAGCCAAACTCGGGCGACCGGAAGCGGGGCTGGAGGGACATGGCGAGCTGGTGTGCTCTCGGCGCTCCGACCTCTCCAGTGCTCAGTTGGATGAACTGGCGCTCAGGAGTGGAAACGGGAATTCGTGTCTCGCTCAGTGCCAGCGTTTGGAGTCTGCTGATTGTTTCCGGATTTATGGCAGGCCAAGGTTTAATCAGCTGCGATTGTTCGATTGCGGCAACGACCTCCGGACTTGTTCTTGTCTCAAAGACCAAGGGCATCACCGTGCCACTGCCGCGCATAAGGTGGTCTGCCGACACGATTTCGACTCGATCCGTGATCTCGGCCATTACTTCGCGGCGGACTGTTTCAAGGGCCGCTTGCAGGTCGTCGCTGGATTGGAGTTCCTCGTCGGGCATGGCTACCCCAGGATTCTGCCGATCCCCGGCTGTTTGTACGTCTTGAGGGTCGCTTGGTTGGCGGATTGACGGATTGTTGGCCTAAAGGCTTTGCCTGCGGCGACATTGCGTGCGCCTTCCTTCACCGGCGCGGGTGTTGATGCCGCTTTGCCTCCGCAACCACAGTCGCTTTTCATGGTTTTTCCCTGTGCCTTCGCGGGCAATGCAAGCATTGCCTCTACAGTGGCGTGATGTCAGCGAGGCGGCTGACGGCGCCCGCGCTGCCGTATGCGATACCCATCGGCCACAATACAGCCGCCGTGGCCGTACTGTTCAGTGTAGCTGGGTCACCCGGCGTGATAGGAAGAACCCGCTTGATGAACATGTCGTAGCGGCGGACCTGTGGAATGATCAGCGTCAGTCCATGCCCGGGCGTGTGGTGCCCGTTATCGCCCATCACCATGAAGTAAACGTTTTCTTCGCCTTCAGGGCCGGGTTGCATGGAGTCGTTGATGTAAAACGGCACGCCATGAATGCTCGGCCACAACGCTTTGCGCGTGCCCATACGTGGGTCTGGTACATCGATTTCCACGTACTGTTCGTCTAGGCCGGCATCCCGCCGCAATTTCAGGTATCGCTTGACGGAACCCGTACGCGCCATCACGGCGTTGGGATAGCCCTCGTTGTCCACCACCTTGAAGAACGCCTCGTCGAACTGGTCCAAGGTCGGTACTCCGCCGACGGTCACCGTCATCGGCGCGGGAACCAGGCTGCGCAACCCGTCGAATTCCCCGGGGTTGCCGGCCACGCCGCCTTCGAGCAGCCGGAGACCCTCCATCAGACAACGGCGGCAGGCTTTAGCGAACTGGACTTCGTCTACGTCGTTCAGCGTGGTCGTGTAGATGGCCAGCGCACTCTCGCAGCTTTGGTACAACGTGGAAGGCAGCCCGAACGAGAATTTTCGCTGCTCCCAGCTGTTGAAGCTTTGGTCAGTGTAGGGTGCGCAATCACCTATGGGGACGGCCGGAGCAATCGGCCCGCCGGTGGGATCATCAAGGCTGTTGAAAAGTAGGCTCTGCCCATCAACGTAGCGGACCGGCAGAGTTAACGCGAACTGCAACTTGTCGGGGTAGTTCTCAAGCAGCCACTTGGCTATGCGTTGTTCGGCAAGTGCTTGAGCGAACGAACCTAAAGACATGAGATGCCCCCTGGAGAGTGATCTTTACCGCCAAAGGGTCCCCCCCCCCGGTTATCGCACGTCAAATACGTTTTCGCGAATATTTGCTGACAGTCCTGTCGCTAGTAATGCCGGCTCACGATTCTGGTTCAATGGGCCATGCCGCGAAAGCCAGGCGGACAGCGCCTCCCGCCTTTGTGGCACTATTCTTCCGGCCAGAATTGGATGCCGCGGTCGGCGGGCGGCGGGAACTCGCCCAGCAGCGACTCGCGCACGTGGGGCGGCATGATCTCGATTTCGGCCACGCGGTTGAGCGGCACCCACTCGAGCCCCTTCACGCCCTGGGCGCCCGGGTCGGGCTGGAACTCGCCCAGCTGCTCGAAGGGCTTGTCGGCGTCCTCGGGCCTCAGCTCGCACAAGAACAGCAGCCCCAGCACGTGATGGTTCGAAGGCATGTTGACCGAACGGCGCTGGTGGCGCTCGGCGATGAACTCGCGCAGGTACAACGGCCGGCGCACCTGCACTTCAAGGCCCGTTTCCTCGCGCACTTCGCGGGCGCAGGCCTGCTCCAGCGTTTCGCCGTGCTCCAGCAGGCCGCCGGGCAGGAAGTACCAGACGCGGCCGGGATCCTCGGCGCGGATCAGCAGCACGCGGCCGCGATGCAGAATGATCGCGCGCGTGGTGACCAGCGGCTTGGGGCTTTTCTTCTCTTGGGCCATGGCGGTCTGTTACCCGTTTTCAATCAGCGACGCCAGCTTCCGCGTCACGGCCGTTCCCGCGTTGCTGATGGCGTTGGGAATGCGGTCGTGCACCCAGGTGCTGCCGGAGTAACCGACGGCGTGAAAGCGCCAGGTGGTGTCCACGCCGCGCCGCCGGATGTGAACGGTGACGCGGCAATCGGCCTCTTCACCCCAGGCGCCGCCGGGCGCGACGCTGGTGATCTCCAGCAGGATGTCCAGGTCGGCTTCGTGCTCAGCCGCGTTGCGGATGCCGCGGGCGTCGAGGTCGCCGGCCACGTAAGACTGAATCTGCAGGGCGTACTGCTCGTTCTCCGGCTCGCAGGCCGAGCGCACATGCACGGTTTCGTTACGGCCGATCACCAGCCCCGGCGGCTCGATTTCACCGGCCCAGGGCCGCTGCGAAGCGCAGCCGGCGACGGTCAGCAGCAGCAAGCTCAGCAGCCGGGTCAGCATGGGGTTACTCGTGCGCCCTTTCAGTCAGCCAGTCCATCAGGTACGGGTCTTCCACGGTACCGTGGCCGGTGTCGTTCTGCACGCGCCACTCGTGGCTGAGGTTGTGATCGAGCATCACCTCGTGCAGGTGGGTCACGTGGCTGAACAGGCCCAGCGGGTCATCCTCGCCGACCGTGAGCAGCAGCTCGAAGCCCGGCGGGCCGTCCATGGCGCGGATCAGGCTGAAGGGTGCCCATTGGTCGTACTGCTCGCGGGTGTTGAACTCGGTCTTGACCTGGTAGCGGTACTGCTGCAGGAAGCCGTCGCCGTACTTTTCTTCATACGCCTGCTTCTGTTCCGGCGTGTCCCAGGGCGTGGTGTCGAATACGAAGGGGCTGGCGGCCGCTACGGCTTTGAACATCTGCGGGTTGCGCAGCGCCACCATCAGCGCGCTGAGGCCCCCCATGGAGTGTCCGAAGGCGACGGTCACGTCGTTGGCGCGGTACTTTTTGCGCACCTCGGGCAGCACGTGGTCGCGCAGCAGCAGTTCGTAGGTGCGCATGATCGGCCGGAAGGTGCCCGCGCTGGGGCTGACCACGATGAAGGGCTGCAGTTCGTTGCGCCGCACGCGTTTGTTCACGATCTCGCCGATGCGCCCCTGGCGGCCCCAGCCGTACTCATTTTCGCCGCCGCCATGGAACCAGACGAGTACCGGGTAGGTGCGCTCGGGCTCTGACTCATAGCCGTCGGGCAGCCAGACCTGGTAATCGAGCGTCATGTTGAATTCACTGGCGCTGGCGCCTTCGTGTTTCAGGTCAGGGCTGAGCGGCAGCCGGCAGCCGGCCGGCAGCAAGGCCAGCAGCAGCAGCGGAATCAAACGGCGGTAAGTCACGTTGTGCTATCTCCTGGGTCGGGGTTGCATGGTAAACATTTCGGCCAGTCTGCGGAGCATGCAATGCACGTAGTTGTATCCGGCGGAACGGGTTTCATCGGAAAGCACCTCGTCAAACACCTGCTGGGGCGCGGGCATTCCGTCAGCGTGATTTCACGCAGCCCGCAGCAGGTGGCCGGCATGTTCGACGGGAAGGCGGCCGGCTGCACGCTGGAGACGCTGCCCGCGGCGTTCGACGGCGTGATCAACCTGGCAGGGGCCACGCTGGACAAGCGCTGGACGGCCGCCCGCAAACGCGAGATCGTGGACAGCCGCGTGGAACTGACCCGCGCGCTCAGCGAAGCAGCCGCGTCGCGCGGGGCGCGCGCTTTCGTTTCGGGCTCGGCGATCGGCTACTACGGTGAGCGCGGCGACCAGCCCTGCACGGAAGATACAGCCCCGGGCAGCGACTTCCTGGCCGAGGTGTGCGTGAAGTGGGAACAGGCCGCCATGCGCGATGACCTGCGTGTGGCGCTGATCCGCACCGGCCTGGTCGCGCACCGCAGCGGCGGCGCGCTGGCCGTGATGCTGCCGCTGTTCAAGTGGCTGCTGGGCGGGCGGCTTGGCAGCGGTCGGCAGTACTGGTCGTGGATTCACGTGGACGACATCGTGGCGCTGTTCACCTTCGCGCTGGAGAACGAAGTAAGCGGCCCGTTGAACGGCGCGGCGCCCAACCCGGTCACCAACCGCGAGTTCACCCGCGCACTGGCCAGGGCGGTGCATCGGCCGGTGTCGCTGCCGGTGCCGGAGTTCGCGTTGAGGCTGCTGTACGGCGAAATGGCCGACATGCTGCTGCACGGGCAGAAAGTGCTGCCCGAGCGCACCCAGAGCCTGGGGTTCCAGTTCAAGTACACAGAGCTGGACAAAGCCCTGCACGCCGCGCTGTACGAGTAGAGGAGCATGGCCGGTGGACTTCGGGTGGGCCCGACAATCTTGTCGGGCCGGCGAAGCGCAGCGCAGCCGAGCTTGTCGCGCCAAGACGGCGCGACCGCCGACAGGATTGTCGGCGCCACCCAACAGTTTCTGGTGGCCGAGGCGGGACTCGAACCCGCACGAGGGAAACCCCTCAAGGGATTTTAAGTCCCCTGCGTCTGCCATTCCGCCACTCGGCCACTTGCTGAAGGGTAGGCTTGGCGCGCCGCCGCACAAGGCGTCAGCTCCATTGCTCCCAGCCGTTGATCCGCGGCCAGCGCGCCTGCACCTCGATGCCGCCGTCCACCACGTAGTAGCCCGGGTGCGCCGCGGCCGTCATGCAGATGTGATTGGGCAGCACGCGCAGCCTGTCGCCGGGCGCGAGCCGCTGCGGCATTCCTTTAACGAAGCCGTGTTCCTGGTTGGCCTTGGCCACATAGGCCCCGGGCAGCAACTCGCCCTGCAGGTTCAGCACGAGGCCGTAGCCGATGTCCGTGCCGTGGCGCTGGGCGCTGGCGTCTTTCGACAGCGCCAGGCCGCCGGCGTCGATCAGCACGCGATCAGGGTAAACGCCGATCACGCTGGCCAGCACGCTGACCGCCAGGCGCTCAAGCGGCAGCGAGTTCAGCCCCACCTGGTCCAGGTCGCCGAACATGTAGACACCGGGGCGCATCTCGCTGACGCCATCGAGCTCATGGGCATGGGTGGCCGTTGGTGTTGAGCCTACGCTGACCGTCTCGCAGGCGTGACCGGCCTCGCGCAGGCGCCCGGCGGCGAACACGGCGGCGGCGCGCTCCTGCTCCGCTATCAGCGCGATTGCTTCCACGCCGGCGCATCCGTACGAGTGGCCGGCGTGCGTCAGCACACCCGCGAGTTGCAGGTTGGGGGCGCTCAGCGTTCCGGCCAGCCCGGTCAGTTCCGGCGCGTCGGGCTGCAGGCCGCCGCGCCCGTCGCCGCAGTCGATCTCGATCAGCACGCCCAGAGGGCGCGGCAGCGTCGTCGCCGCTGCACGGGCCGCCAGCGCCTCCGCGACGGCGGGGTTGTCCGTCAGCACGTTCAGCTTCGCGCCGTCACGCACCAGGGCCAGTGCTTCCTCGATGCGCGCGGGCGCCAGGCCTACGGCGTATGTGATGTCCGTGAAGCCGTGCGCCAGGAAGTAACGCGCCTCCGTCAGCGTCGAGACCGTGATGCCGCCGTTTTGCCCGGCCGTCGCCACACGCGCGACCTCGGCCGACTTGGCGGTCTTCATGTGCGGGCGCAGCTGCACCCCAAGGCGCGCGGCGCGCCCGGCCATGAAGCGGGTGTTGGTTTCAAGCCTTGACCGGTCAAGAACCAGGGCCGGGGTTGGCACATCCTTCAGGTCCATCGCCCCAGTATGCCGCGGCGGTTCCATGCAAGCTATCCTGCGGCCCATGGACTGGGAGACTGTCCAGGAATACGTGCGCCAGTACGGCTACTTCGCCGTCGGCGTCGGCACGTTCGCCGACCAGTCCGGCATGCAGGCGTTCGTGGTCGCGGGCGGCGTGATTTCGCAGGTCGCGACCGGCGTGTCGATTTACGGCGTGATCCTGGCGGGCGCTCTCGGCAGCTTCGTGTCGGACATTCTTTTCTACGGCATTGGTCGCTGGCGCGCCGACTGGCTTGACCGCATCGTGCGCTCCGAGAAAGGCCGCGCGCGCCTGAAGGTGCTGGAAGACGGCATGCACAAGTGGGCCTTCCCCCTGATCTCGATGGGCCGCTTCCTGCCCTGGATCGGGCGGTTCGTGCCGGCCGCGGCGGGCCTGCGCAAGGTGGAGTTCCGGCGCGTGGTGCTGTTCGCGGGTTTGGGCGCTTTGGCCTCGGCGGCGCTGTTCGGGATGATCGGCTACTTCGCCGCCGAAACCGTCGAGCGCATGGGCAACTACTCGGCCTGGATCTGGATCGGCGCGCTGCTGGTCAGCTTCCCCGTGGCGGGCTGGGTGATGAAACGCTTCGACGCGGCCGTGCAAAGGCGGCTGAAGCTCGACAAGAAAGCGGAAGAAGAAGCAACCGGTTTCCCTGATTAGCCCTGCGTCAGCCGGCGACTCGATACTTCGGATGGCAACCGCGAAGTACCGCAAAGGACCGCTAAGTGCCGGTGCACTGGATCAATCGGAATGGGCCAGACTTCGGGGTTTGGGCTGAGTGAGCCGAAACCACTGGTGGAAACCGGTGGACACGTTTCGTGCATCGGCTCAATCGTGTGCAGCCGTGTTTACCCGTGGTGCAAACGCATCGGATGTCCGCTGGTTTGCCACCGCACTCTGGGAGAGGGCTTTACAGAGACCGTTTCTTCGCGGTTGCAAACTCGATTCCAACTGCAAACAGGCCACGAAAACACAAAAGCACAAAACAACTGCACACGAAAACTGCAGGCAGGTTTTGTGGCAGTACCTTTCGTGTTTTCGTGTTTTCGTGGCCCAATGACGCGAAGAACGCTTAGGCCGCAAAGGACTGCGGTGCGGGGCTTGGATACCCCCTGTTCTCTCGCTTTCGCCAAGGCTGCGCCATGCAGCAGTTGCAGTGCTTCGCGGTCCTTGGCGGTTCTTAGCGGTTGACCAAAGCCTGCTAGCGGCCCAACTCGCCGGTGGCTTTCTGCAGCTGCAGGCGGGCGCGCTCGAGGCCGATCTTGGATTTCACCAGGTCAAGCTCGGCCTGGGTCAGGTCGTTCAGGGCCTGCTTCACCTCGTAGCTGGTGGCCAGGCCCGCCTTCTGGCGCTCCTGCTCCGCCTCGTAGGTTTCCACCTGCAGGCGGCGCGACTCCTCGGCGGCGTTGACCGCGCGGCGCGCGCTCTTGATCTGGCGCACGGCGTTGGCGACCTCCAGGATCACGCCGGTCTCGGTTTCGCGCGCGCTGAGAATCGCGCTGCGCTTGTTGATCTCGGAACGGCTGAGATTGGCGCGCCCGGCGCTGTTCTGCAGCGGCACGCCGAACTTCAGCGCGAAGCCGTATTCCAGATTCTCGAAGTCGTCCCAGCTGTTCAGCGAGTCGTCAAACTCCACGCCGAAGCCCTTCACCGTGAAGTCCGTCTCCAGGTCCAGCGTGGGCAGCAGGCCGTACTCACCCATCTCGATCGACAGGCCGGCGTTTTCGATCTGCTTCGCGGCCTGCCGGATCTCCGGGCGGCGGCGCAGGGCCGCCTTCACTTCCTCCAGCAGGTTGGGTTCATCGGCGCCGACCCGCGAGGTGTCGGCCTCGGTGGTGGCGTCGATCACGATGGCGTAGTTGTCGAACAGGGCGTAGCCGTGGATCAGGTCCGGGTGGATGGCGCGCAGCAGCTCGTCGGTGCGCTGCTCGACCAGCGCCTCGGCCTGGATGATCGAAACCTGCTGCCCCTTCAGGTTTGCCTCCTGGGCCAGCACGTCCAGCCGCGTGCCGATCTCGGCCTCGAGGCGGCTCTTGGCCAGCTCCAGCGCGTCCTTGGCCAGGTCTTCCTGGCGGTACAGCACGTCCAGCTCGCCCTCGGCCTCGACCAGGTTCCAGTAGGCCATGGCCACGGCCAGGGCCTGCTCGTTGCGCGTGACCTCAATCTGCCAGTCGGCGATGGTGCGGTTGTTCTCGGCGATCCAGGAGTCGCCCAGGTTGGGCACGAAGCCGAAGCCGTTCAGCAGGTGCTGCGTGACCTTCAGCGTGGTGGACGGATAAAACTCGAAGGTCTGGAACGGGTTGTTGCTGTCGTTGCGAACAAAGCTGCCCGTCACGTCCAGCGTGGTGCCCGTGGCGAACGGCAGCGAGGCATTGATGCCGTAGGTGGTGCGAGCCGTGATGTCCTTGCTGCGGCTGTCGCCGGGGAAGCGGCTCTGGATCGCCTCTTCACTGCGCGAATAGCTGATGTTCGCGCCCACGAAAAAGTCCAGGTTCGCCCGGGCGGCCATCACGTTCGCGGCCGCGACCTCGGCGTTCAGCTGCTCGAACAGGACGGCGCGGTTGTGCGTCATCGCGAGTTCGATGCAGTCGTCGAAGGAAAGCTTGAGCACGATGGGCTCGCGCCGCTTCTCGAGCTCGTCGGGCTTGACCTTGTTGGCCTTGGGCTGGCGCAGCATTACCTCGTCGAGCGCGTTGCGGAACGCCTCCGACGGTTCAATCTGCTTCACACTGTTGTGGCACGAGGCCACCAGCACGCAGGCAAGGCAGAACAACGGGACAAGCTTCTTCATCTTCAACCTCGGGGCGCGAGTATGTACACACGGGCGCGGAGATTCAAGCCGAACGCGGCCCACACCGCATTTTCGACCCGTGCTTGATGCCCCGCCGCAAACGGGCCTATACTCTGGAACAGGGCCCGGTGACAGGACGTTATCAGGTCAGGGACACACAGGCCCTCGCGGACCATTGGAGCTTACGGATGTCGAAACCGGCGCCCGCAGAAAATGAACTGATCTACGACTGGAACCACGTCGGCCATGACGCGATTCTCGATCGTAAAAAACCCGTCGCCTTCGACGACGAAACGCTGCGTGACGGACTGCAGAGCCCCTCCGCCATCAACCCAACAGTCGAGCAGAAGATTGAAATCCTGCGTTTAATGGAAAAGTTGGGCATCGACCGCGTTGATTTAGGTCTCCCCGGCGCCGGCCCCCAGCACGTGGACCATATCGACGCCCTGCTGAAAACCATCGTCGATGAAAAAATGCGCATCAAGCCCGGCTGCGCCGTGCGCACCGTGGTTTCCGACATCGAGCCCATCGACAAGCTGCAGCAGAAGTTCGGCATTCCCATCCAGGCCAGCGCGTTCCTCGGCACCAGCCCCATCCGCCAGTACGCCGAAGGCTGGACCCTCGACAAGCTGATGTCCACCATGGAGACGGCCGTGAAATGGGCCGTTGAGCACAACATCCCGGTGATGTTCGTGACGGAGGATACGACGCGCAGCAAGCCGGGCGACATCAAGGCGCTCTACAGCCGCGCCATTGAGCTGGGGGCCTACAGCATCTGCGTGTGCGACACCTGCGGCCACGTCACGCCCCACGGCGTGCGGCAACTGGTGAAATTCGTATTCGATGAAATCGTCAACCCGGCCGGCAAGGGCACGCTGGTGAACTGGCACGGGCACAGCGACCGCGGCCTGGGGCTGATGAACGCGCTCGCGGCCGTGGAGGCCGGTGCGGACATCATCCACGGCACGGCGCTGGGTTTAGGCGAGCGCGTGGGCAACACCCAGATGGACCAGCTGCTGGTGAACCTGAAGCTGCTGGGGCTGATCGACAACGACCTCACGCACCTGGCCGAGTATGTGCGCAAGGCGCACGAATACACAGGCGTGCCCCTGCCGGAGAACTACCCGGTGTTCGGCGCGGACGCCTTCGACACAGGCACAGGCGTGCACGCGGCCGCGGTGATCAAGGCCAAGAAGAAGGGCGACGACTGGCTGGCGGACCGCGTGTACTCAGGCGTGCCCGCCGGCGAATTCGGGTTAGAGCAAAGAATCCGCGTAGGCCACATGAGCGGCAAAAGCAACGTAATCAGCTGGCTGGAAAGCCACGGCTACGAAGCCACAGAGGACAGGGTTGCCAAAATCCTAGAAGCCGCCAAAGCAAGCAAGAAGCTGCTAAGCGACGAGCAACTCAAGCAGTTGGCGAACTAAAGACAAGTCGGCTTATGAGAAATTACAAGTACGGAACCAAGTCGCCGTACGACGCGTCAATCGATGCGCTGGTTGATGATCTTGCGAATCCCGCAAGCGACGTGCGTATGGCTGCATTGTTCGGACCTTGGGGTTCTGGAAAGTCCACTGCTCTCTCGTTCGTAAAACAGCACTTTGATGCCGAGGGGCGCGGCAAAGGAAAGATGACTCATGTGGAGGTGTATGATGCTTGGGAAGAACGATACTCCCCAACTCCTATTCTGAACGTTCTAGCCAAACTAGTTGAGCCCGATCCTCTGAAGGACTGGACAGAGCAGCTTAGCGACGGAATGCGGGAGCGGATAGCCGCGATCATATCCGGCAGGGGCGCTCGTTACGGCGGGATTCTATTACGCCTCCTCGGCAAGTTTGGCCCCAAAGAACTGAGGGATGACGAGAAAGCTCTGGCGGAGAACTTAGAAGAACTCGATCCCGAGGTGGCTGTCCTCTCGGACATTCAAAATCACGCACATACTCGCAGCGTTTATGCAAGTCGGGGTGAACTGTTTCAGAAGATTGAGGAGTTGGCCCTCGCTAAACGAAGCCTGAATGCAGCTGACAATTTATGGGTTATCGTTGACAATTTGGATCGTTGCCCCAGCAACCAACTTCTAGATCTGCTTGAAGCCTTTCAGTACTCGGCCGGGCTCAAGTCCGTTCGACTGTTGTTTGCGCTTGATCCAATCGCCGCTGCTAAAGCGATTTGCAGTCGCTACCCGAGTTTCAGCGAGGCGGATGCAACAGCGTACCTAGATAAGGTTTTTTTTCCGATCCATAGGATGCCAAAGTTCAACGGTCAGGAGATTGCTGCGATTCTGAACCACAACCGTGGCCAAGAAGTCCTGGCACTTATCAGTCGCCGGACCGGCGCGAACGGCCTTACGCTGAATCACATCGCCTATGCTTGCGAAGCGCTCTTTGCGAACAACGCCCGCCAAAGCATAAATTTCATGCATCAATTCGCCAGTTGGGCCGCTCAGTATTCCACTTTGAGCGGGCTACCGTTTGACGGTGATTGGTTTTGCACGGCCATCGCCATAGGCTTAGTCGGGGCGAAACCAGAAGTTGCGAGGCTGCTCGTCGGAGACCCTCAACGGTTCCACCGCCTGATTCATGCGGGAAATCCCAAAGAAAGGACAGGCCTTCCGTTGGAACTGGAACCGTGGCACGCAAGGATGGACGCGGTCAAAGTCTACTCAGAGTCAGACCCAATCGCACAGCTGTTGGCACAAGACCCACGATTGTATCGGGCTTTGGGTGCGTTCATACGGCCAGGAGATTCGCAAGCCAAAGGGAACTCCAGAGCGGAGCAAATGGCCGTTCTGATGAAGCGTCTACTTTCGATGTAACGCGCAGGTTCACCGGAATGCGCTACAGTGCTCACCATGCACCGATGGCCACCCACAGATGCATCCATATTCGTCGCTCTATGTCTTGCCTTGACACTGTGCATGTGCTCCCCTTCGAACGCTCTTGCTTCCGGGCAGGCGGCGTTGAACCAGCAAGGGGCGCGGGAGGTTGATGCAATCGAGGCCTCCCTCACGAAGGCCTCGACCGCCGAAGAAGAGAAGGCCGCCTTCTCCCAGCTCAACCACCTGTGTCTTGACAGCCCCATGACCTACACCCTGGCGACTGGTACTGCTTCCCCATCGGCCCGCAGGGCCCGTCTGGGATAGCCGGGGGCGTGAGCCCCCGGAATGCTAAACCGATTTGTTGAGCGCCCGAAGGGCCGCCTGGAGGGCTCCATGGGCGCTTTCGGCGGCCCTTCGGGCGCGCGTATTTGCGCTTCCACTCCGGGGGCTGACGCCCCCGGCTACCTTAGAGGGCCCCCTTTCGGGGCCCCAACTCAGGCGAACCTGTACCGGGCCCTTCGTCCGCAGATCAACGTTGGAACAGCTCGCAACCGGCCAACGCAGTTCAGGCGCGCCGCGCCGCTCATTTCAGCCCCGCGATGAGCGTCCCGGCAGGTCAACGCGTGAATACTTCGTGGTAGATCCGCAGGTTGGCGGCGCCGGTCCAGACCCTTATGTAGGTGTTGGCCTTCAGCGTGGGCGTCACCCTTGACGACCAGCCGCCCACGCCGTTGGCCAGCGTCACGTTGTTCCAGCCCGTGGGCCAGCTTGCCAGCTGGCTGTAGTCGTAATCGATGATGTACGGCTGGCCGCTGATCCCGCGCATGAAGCTGAAGGTCTCCTCCGTGCCGGCCGTGTACAGCGCGGGGATGGTGTCCGTGGCGCCGTCCTCGGCCATCATCGCGCCGCCGTAGGTCCAGGCCGCGCCGTCGCTTGAGGTCGCCAAGTTGATGTCGCTGGTCGGATCCAGGTAGCCGTTTATAGCCGTGGCCGAGCCCGCGTGGCGGATGAACGTCATCAGGTAGCCGCCCCCCGGGCGCGGGGCCACGAACGGGAACTGGTCGTTCTCGGTGGCGTCGTTCAATGCTGTGATCTCCGCGGGCGCGCTCCAGCCCGTGGCCACGCCGATCGAATCACGGCCGGTCGAGGTCACGTGAAACAGGCCGCGCGTGGCGTCGCCGCTGCGCATCTCGCTGTCGAAGTAGACATGGAACACGCCGCCGATCACAAGCATGTACGGCACGAAGTCGTCGCTGACGCCCGTGGTGACCGGCTGCTCGTTCGCCGTCAGCCAGGTGATGCCGTCGGGGCTGCTGTTGTACCACACCGTGCGCGTGCTGGCGGTCTGGCGCATCCAGACCATGTGGTAGCGGTTGGTGTCGTACAGGATGGTCGGGTACCAGTCGGCGTCGGGGTTGTCGGTGACGCGATAGGGCGGGCTCCAGAACTGACCTTCGCTGCTGCGCATCACGTAGATCTCGTCGTTGCCGTCGCGGTTGCTCAGCCACGCCAGGTAAAAGTGGCCGAACGGGTTGAGGATGATGCAGGGGTCTTCATCCTTGGGGCTGGCGGCCGGGTTGGCCGGCGACAGCACTAAAGCACCGGCGGGCGTCAGGCCGTCGTGGGGACCGGCCGCGGTGCCGCCTCCGCTGTCGTCTTCGCCGGCGCAGGCGGCCAGAAGCAGGCAAAGCAGGACGGCTCGTCGCATGGTTCACCCCCGCAACATGGTAGATGACCGCCCCTACGCAGACAAACGTCACTGGCTACACTCCGGGCATGAAGCTTCGGAATTCGGCCAAGGGGGTGGTGGTGCATGAGGGGCGCGTGCTTTTGACGCGCTGCGTTGACCACACCGGCGACTGGTACTGCTGCCCCGGCGGCGGACAGGAGCCCGGCGAAACCCTGGCACAGGCCGTGCGGCGCGAGTGCATGGAAGAAACCGGCGCGCTGGTGAACGTGGGCGACATGCTGTGCGTGCTCGAGTTCCATGACCACCACAACGGCCACCACGCCATCGAGTTCTATTTCGCCTGCACGCTCGAAGGCGGCGAAATCGGCATGGGCGCCACGCCCGACACCGGCCAGGTGGCCGTGGAGTGGATCGCCCCCCACCAGCTGAAAAGCATCGACCTGCGCCCCGCGGACCTGGCGCCCGTGATCCGCGAGCTGAAGGGTTTTAAATACCTCGGCGACGTCTCCAGCCGCCTGCAGCGCGTGGACCCGGCCCAGGGTTGACTTCTCGGCTTGATCGAATCGCCTTTATGACGTACATTATTACGTACGTTTGAAGGTGCTGATATGAAACGAATAGACATTACCCGCGATATCCGACCCCTGACCGAGTTTCGTTCCAGGATGGCCGACATGGTCAAGGAACTCAACACGGCCAATCGCCCCCTCTTCCTGACTCAACACGGCCGCCCCGTTGCGGTGGTTTTGGCGCCGGAAGACTACGCCGAACTGATGGAAAGGTTTGAATTCGTCGAAGCCGTCAAGAAAGGCGAAGCTTCACTCGACGCCGGCAAGGGCATCAGTCGCGCCAAGGCCGTCGAGCAGGTCCGCAAGGCGCGACGCAAATGAAACTGCAATTCTCGCCGGATGCAGTCGCCGACATCATCGAGTACGAGGCGCTCATCCGACGCGACAATCCCTTGGCTGCCGAGCAGTGGACCGAAAGCATTTTCGAGCACGCCGATCGCCTGCTCAACTTTCCCAACAGCGGCCGCATCGTCCCGGAGTTCAACCGCCCTGACCTTCGCGAAGTTTTGGTGCACTCCCACAGGGTTGTGTATCGCATTCGGGGCAACTCGGTACAGATCGTCCGCGTCTATCATAGCGCCCGCCTGCTGCGCGAATCCGATCTAGGTGAGGAGTAGCCCGTGACCGCAAACCGCGTCGTGATTGTGGGCGGGGGGGCGGCCGGTTTCTTTGCCGCTATCACTTGCGCGGAGGCCGCGCCCGGCGCGGACGTCACCATCCTGGAGAAGTCGCCGCGCTTTCTGTCGAAGGTCAAGATCTCCGGCGGCGGGCGCTGCAACGTGACCCACGCCTGCTTCGACGCGCGCGCCCTGGCCGCCCACTACCCGCGCGGCGAACGCGCGCTGATCGGCCCGTTCAAGGCCTTCCAGCCGGAAGACACCATCGAGTGGTTCCGCAAACGCGGCGTCGAATTCTACACCCAGGAGGACGGCTGCCTGTTCCCGGTTTCCGATTCCTCGCAGACCATCATCGACTGTTTCGTCACGGCCGCGCAGAACGCCGGCGTGAAGCTGCGCGCGGGCGCGGGCGTGGAGGCAATCAGCCACGCGGACGGCCTGTTCACGCTGACACTGACCGGCGGCGAAACCCTGCAGGCCGAACAGGTGCTGATCGCCACGGGCGGCTGTCGCACGGCCGCAATGGGGCAGCTTGCGGTTTCGCTCGGCCACACCCTGGAGCCGCCGGTGCCCTCGCTGTTCACCTTCCACATTGAAGTGCCCTGGGTGCGCGAGCTGGCCGGCATCGTGATCGAGCCCGTGGAAGCCGCGGCCGTCGGTTTGCGCGAGCGCGGCATCCTGCTCTTCACCCACTGGGGCGTGAGCGGGCCGGTGATCCTGCGCCTGTCGGCCTGGGGCGCGCGCAAGATCGCGGAGGCCGACTACCACTTCCCGCTGACGATCAACTGGCTGCCCGGCCTGACACACGAGGCGCTGCACGGCCGCCTGGCGCACCTGCGCGAAAGCAGCCCGGCCAAGCTGGTGGTGAACACCCCGATCGCGCCGCTGACTGCGCGGCTGTGGGAATCACTGGTGCTGGCGGCCGGCGTGGCGCGCGAAACACGCTGGGCCGAGTTGTCGAAAGCGCAGCAGCACGGGCTGGTGAACCAGCTGCTGCGCACGGAGCTGCCCGTCAGCGGCAAGAGCATGAACAAGGACGAGTTCGTCACCTGCGGCGGCGTGCGGCTGAGCGAGGTGGATTTCAAAACCATGCAGAGCCGCATCGTGCCCGGCCTGTATTTCGCCGGCGAACTGCTGGACGTTGACGGCGTCACCGGCGGCTTCAACTTCCAGAATTGCTGGACCACCGGCTGGCTGGCCGGCAACGCCATGGCCCGCAGCGCGGCCGCGGGGTAACCTGCGCGTATGCCAACCTGGTGGTTCGTTCGACACGGTGAATCGCTGGCCCAGGTGAATCAGTGGACGGGGCCGGATGCGGACACGCCGCTCTCGCCCCTGGGCGAGCAACAGGCCCATGAGCTCGCGCCGCAGGTCGCCGAGTTGCCCATCCAGCGTGTGCTGGTCTCGCCATTCCTGCGCGCCCGACAGACGGCCGAGCGCGCGATGGCGAAATGGGGTCCGGCTCAAAGGGGTCAGGCTCCGCTTGCGGTGCCTGACCCCTTTGCGCCATCCACCTCGCCGCCCGTAAAGGGGTCAGGCACCTCCGCTTCGCTCCGGAGCCAGACCCCTTTGAGCCAGACCCCTTTCCTGACCGTTTCCGATCTGCGCGAGCGCCACTCCGGCGACTGGCTGCGCTTTCCGCAGGACGAAGCGATGAAACGCCAGCTCGCCACCTGGGATTTCGTGCCGCCCGGCGGCGAGAGCATCCAACAGGCAGCACTGCGCGGCCTGCGCGCCCTGGCCGAGCTCGACGGCGACCACAACACCATCATCTTCGCCCACGGCCGTATCTTGGCCGGCGTGCTGGCGGTGCTGGACGGGGCTGACCTGGGTCAGCCGATTCACGCCCTGCCCAACTGCGTGGCGCTGGCCCGTGAGGTTGCGCGGGGTGTGTGGCGCGAGCTGGCGGAGAACCTGCCGGGAATGCCGCCGAAGTTGTAGGCTGTGCGCAAAAGGGGGAGCCCATGAAAACCGTCGTTGCGATCTGCCTTGCCGCGTTCGTGCTGGCCGGTTGCGCAAGCTGGCCGGACCGCGGGCCCGATTACTGGAAACAGTTCGTGGAAGAGCACCCGCCCTACTCGGTAGAGAGCACGGAGTTTTTCCCCTTCGGTGAAGTGGATCGCACGGTGTGGCTCGAGGAAGACTCGAAGTTCACCTTCAAGTTCGTGGAGACCATGAACACCGCGCCGCTCTGGATCATGGAAGTGCGCGAAGACCGCGGCGGCTTCTTCATTTTCCAGGAGCGCGTGTACGACGGTTCGGTAATCCGCGCGCGCGAACGCAAGGTGGAGTTCACGCTGTCTGAAGCCGAGTACGACCAGGTTCGCAACGTGATCATCAACAGCGGCTTCCTGAGCGTGCGCAGCAACTTCAACGGCAACGAGGAAATCGACTGGAACGTGGGCGTGCGCTGCGGCAACGACCTGAAGTCAGTCGAGTTCAACGGCGCGTATCCCAACGAGGCGCGCCAGGTGGTCTACGGCGTCTACGACATCGTGGTGAAGCCACGCTACGCCGAGATGGCCGAGGCCCCCACCTTCAAGCCCGACGACTGGAAAACCGCGCCCGAAAACCAGCCGCTGCGTTGACCCACTTTCGTTTTGCCATTACGTAAAGCTTGTGCTTTACTTATCTCATGGCCAACGCCAAGCGCAGACGGCCGGAAAACGCCAGCGGCGACTTCTTCGTCGATGAATCCTGCATTGACTGCGCCACCTGCCGCTGGATGGTCCCCGAGGTCTTCCATGAGCAGGGCGGCATGTCGGCCGTCTACCACCAGCCCGAGGGCGAGGCCCAGCTGCGCGCGGCCTTGCGCGCCGTGGTGGCGTGCCCCACGGCCAGCATCGGCGTCAGCGCGCCTGCCACGCGCGCGCTGCTGAAAGAGGCCGTCAATGAGTTCCCCCACCAGCTGGAGGACGGCGTCTACCACTGCGGCTTCCACAGCGAGAACAGCTTCGGCGCGGCCGCGTACTTCATCAGGCGCGAGGGCGGCAACGTGCTGGTGGATTCGCCGCGCTTTGCCGCGCCGCTGGTGAAGCGGATCGCTGAGCTGGGCGGCATCCGCTGGATGTTCCTCACCCACCGCGACGACGTGGCCGACCACGCCAAGTGGGCCGACAAGTTCGGCTGCCAGCGCATCATCATGGCGGCCGACGCGCGCGGGTTGTTCGGAAAGGGTCAGACCCCTTTTCCGCCTGCGGAAAAGGGGTCTGACCCTCTGCTGCTTGAGGGCGCGGAGCCGCGTGAGCTCGCCCCCGGCCTGACCATCATCCCCACGCCCGGGCACACACGCGGCTCGGCATGCCTGCACTATGCCGACAAGTTCCTGTTCACCGGCGACCACATGGCGTGGTCGAAGCGCCTGGGCCACCTGTACGCCTTCCGGGGCGCCTGCTGGTACGACTGGGACGAGGTGGTGAAATCCCTGCACCGGCTGCAGGGCCTGCGCTTCGAGTGGGTGCTGCCCGGCCACGGCTGGCCCCTGCACGCCACGGCCGAAGAGGCCGCGCGCCAGTTGCAGCAGTGCCTTAAATGGGCCGAAGCCGCTTAGCACGCTGTCAACCACTGATCTCCGCGCTAACCCATAAAGTCGAGCCACGTTTCTTGATGAAAAGCAACTGCGGTAAACCACGAAGAGCCACCAAGGGCCGCGAAGAACGGCGGGTCACGCTTTACTTAGTGGCCCTTCGTGGCCCTTCGTGGATAACATGTTTTTGCAGTGGTCGGTAAGTCTTGCGACAGTTGACGGTGGCGAACAACGCGGGTACCGCGAAGCGCCGCCAAGGACCGCGAAGCACAGCAACTGCCGCATCGCGCAACCTGTGCGCTGAAGCCGCCTGACCGACAATGCCTTGGCGAAGTCGGTGGGCGAAAGCGAGAGAACACGGAGTATCCTGGCGCCGCCCCGCAGTTGTTTGCGAGCTTCGCGTTAATGGGCCACGAAAGCACGAAAGGCCCTGCACAACAACTGCCTGCAGTTTTCGTGTGCCGTTGTTTTGTGCTTTGGTGTTTTCGTGGCCTGTTCGCGGTTGGAAATGAGTTGCTGCCGCGAGGAGCGGCTAAGGCCTGTATCTTTGCGGCGCTTCGCGGTTGCGTTTCAGCACAGAGTGCAACTGGCGGAGAAATGGGCCTACGCTGCCTGGCCGATTCACCTGTTCAAAAAGAGGGGGCTCTTTATAATGGCCGCCCCTGTGGAGCACGGGGTAGGTTTGTCCCGGGATGAAATTCCCGGCAGGCAAACTGAAACCATGGACGAAAGGGACCCTCACCCCTGGAGGGAAGGAGACACGCATGAAATGGGCAGTCATCGGAATCATCGCAGTGATCGTGCTCGGAGGCATCGGCTACGCCGTTTACACGCTTACGGACGCGCCGGAGCAGGCGCAGGAATGGTGGGACGAGAAGAAGCTCGACAACTTCGAGACCCTGGCCAACCGTGAGCTCGACGACTTCGAGAAGAAGATCGAAGAGCACAAGGCCACCCAGAAGAAGCTCAAGATCGACCGTATGCTGTGGGCCGGCCACGAAGAGATCGGCGACAACAACTTCAAGGAACAGAAGGACACCGGCTTCTGGACCCTGTACGGCTACGAGAAGGAAATCGAGCTGCGCACGGCCCAGGGTGAGGCTCTGGCCGCGGCATACAAGAAAGCGGCTGAAGGCCCAGGCGCGGTGATCGATGCCGACACCGGCGACCTTGCCGCCGACGCCAAGATCCTGTGCGACATCCCGCAGCGCGACGGCAGCACCAACCAGCAGGAACTCACGGCCGAGACCGTGCTGAAGCAGCTCAGCAACATCGAGAACGCGCTGATCGAGGCGGAAGCCAACCGCGACCGCGTGAAGCAGATGGTTGAGCAGTACGACCTCTCGGTGAAGGCCTGGGACGACCAGATCGCCAAGGAAGAGGAAGAGATCGTTGAGCTGCGCAAGCAGGTCAAGAGCATTTCCGCCGAGATCAAGCTGCAGAAGGCCAAGGAAGACCTGGCTGAGCTGAACAAGGCCATTGCCGGCGAGGACAGCAACAGCGAGCTGGGCAAGCTGATCCGCGGCTTTGAGCAGCGCAAGACCAAGTTCAAGGCTGAAGAACTGGTGGCTGCGGACGAGGGCAAGAAGGGCGGCGGCAGCGTGAGCCTGTCCGACCTGGACAAGCCCGCCAAGAAGGACGCCCCCAAGAAGAGCCGCTTCCTGAAGTAAGCGAAGTCAACGCAGCCGGGGCGAGGGAAACCTCGCCCCGGTTTCTATTTGTGCAGCCAGGCCAGGTGTTCTTCGGCTAATACGAAGTCTTCCCGGCCAACGCGCTGCAGGTCGAACTCCCCCACCAGGTCCTTCGGCGTTGCCGGTTGCAGCTTGTCCAGCAGGCCGGCGGACCAGGCCAGCAGGCCCACCACCCTTGACGGGTCAACTCCGGTTTCGCGCAGGTGGTTGAGCGACAGGTCGCCGTCGCGCTTGGCCATGCGGCGGCCCTTGGCGTCCTGCACGAAGGGCACGTGGGCCCAATGCGCAGGTGCCTGCAGCCCCAGCGCCGCGTACAGCGCCAGTTGCCGCGCCGTGCTGGTCAGCAGGTCACGGCCGCGCAGCACCTGGGTTATGCCCATCAGCGCGTCGTCCACGGCCACGGCCAGCTGGTAGCTGGGCAGGTCGTCGCGCCGCCACAGCACGAAATCGCCAAGCGTTGACGGGTCAATCCTGATGTCGCCGTTGATCTCGTCATGGAAGTGGATCGGGGCGCCCTCGAAACGAAAGCGCCAGGCGGGCTCGATGCCGCTTTCCCGCTTCGCCTGCTCGCAACTGTCCCAGCGGCCGCGACAGGTGCCGGGGTAGATCGCGCCTTCGTCGCCGTGGGGCGCGCTGGAGGCATGCTCGATGTCCTTGCGCGTGCAGGTGCAGGGGTAGGCGAGGCCGGCGTCGGCCAGTTTCTGCAACTGCTGCCGGTACAGCTCAACGCGCGTGCCCTGGTCGTATTCCCCGGGCGGGTCGCCGGCATGCGGGCCCGCATCCCAGTCCAGTCCCAGCCAGGCCAGCTCGGACAACGCGGCCTCGCGCAGCTCGGGTTTGCAGCGCGGGCGATCGATGTCCTCGATGCGCATGATCACGCGGCCGTGGCAGCTTCGCGCCCACAGCCAGGCCAGCAGGAAGCTGCGCGCGTTGCCCAGGTGCAGCCAGCCTGAGGGGGTGGGCGCCAGCCGGCCGACGATGCCACTCACACCAGGCGCTCCCGCGCGATGGCGTCGGCTACCTCGTTGGTGGGCTTGTCTTCCCGGGCGGCGCGTTCCAGCACCATGGTGGTGGTGGCGTGGATGCGGTCCACGACGTCGAAGCCGACCTCGTGGCCCTGCGCGTACTCGCTTACTCCCTTGATCAGCGCGCCCGCGTTCGCCACATAGTCGGGCACGAAGGTGATGCCCGCCTTGCGCAGCGCCTCGCCGGCGGCGGGCGTGGCAAGCTGGTTGTTGGCGCTGCCGGCGATGACCTGGCAGCGCAGGCTGTCGGCGTTCTGGGCCGTGAAGATGCTGCCCAGCGCGCAGGGCGCCAGCACGTCCACCTGCTGGCTGAGGATGCGGGCGGCGTTCACCACCTCGCACTCCATTTTCTCGCCCACCTCGGCGGCCAGTTTCTGGTCGGCGTCGGCCACGAACAGCTCCGCCCCTTCGGCGCTGAGCATCGTGACCAGCTCGGCCCCCACGGCGCCGAGGCCCTGCACCGCCACGCTGCGGCCTTCGAAGGACTCGCTGCCGAAGCGGTGTTTCAACGCTGCCTTGATCGCCGCCATCACTCCGCGCGCGGTGGCCTTGCCGAAGTCGAGGTCCTTGGCGACGTACCTGGTCTCCTTGGCGATCTCCACCAGGTCGTCGTGGGTGGTGCCGACGTCCAGCCCGGTAAAGTAGCGGCCGCCGAACTGCTCAATCGCACGGCCCAGCGCGCGGAACGCGGCGGGGCGGTCCATGTTGTCGGTCTTGATCACCACGCATTTGCCGCCGCCCGCGGGCAGGTCGGCCACCGCGGCCTTGTAGCTCATGGCCTGGGCCAGCCGCACCGCGTCGGTGACGGCGGCGCTCTGGCTCTGGTAGCTGAGGGTGCGGATGCCGCCGAAAGCGGGCCCGCGCCGGGTATTGTGCAAAGCGACCAGGGCGTTCAGGCCGGAAGCGGCGTCGCTGACGAAGGTCAATGACTGGCAGTTGCACTCGTCGAGTACTTTGAACAGCGGCATGGGTAACCTCTCTGCGGGCCCGCAGTTTAGTCTGCAACTCCCCGCGAATGCAAAGGTTCCTCGGGTCATTGCCAGTCTGCCGCGCCAACGCAAACTGGCCACATGTCACGCATGCCGATGCTGGTCCTGCTGCTGGGCACGCTGGCCGTCTCCACCGCGCCGCCGCTGATCCTGCTCGCCGACGTGCCGCCCTTTGCGCTGGCGGCCTGGCGGCTGCTGGCCGTGGCGCTGCTGCTGCTGCCCTTCGCGGGTGTGCACATCCTGCGCGACCTGCCGAAGTTGAACCGCCGCGAGCTGCTGTACCTGCTGGCCTCGGGCATGCTGTACGGCGTGCATTTCGGCCCGTTCAACTTGGCCTTTGCCCACACCAGTAAAGAGAGCGTGGTGGTGCTGCTGGGGGCGCAGCCGCTGATGGCCGCCGCCGTGGGCGCTTTGTGGCTGAAAGAGAACATCACCCGCACCATGCTGGCGGCCTCGGCACTGGCAATCGGAGGCCTGACTGTGTTTGTCTGGCACGACTACACCTTTGATTCCTCGCACCTGGTGGGTGATACGCTGGTGCTGGCGGCCGGGCTGGCCATCGTGCTGAGCTACAGCGCCGGCCGCAAATTGCGCCCGCGCATGAGCCTGCGCGGCTACCTGGGCGCGCTGTACGTGCTGGGCGGGCTGACCTGCCTGCTGGTGGCGCTGATCTCCGGCGACCGGCTGGCCGGCTACCGTGACGACCAGTGGTTCTGGCTGATTTGCGCGATACTGGTGCCAACCCTGGTGGGCCATTCACTGTTTCATTACGTGGTGAAGTACGTGCCCGTGTTTTACGTGAACCTGACCATCCTGGGCGAGCCGATCCTCGCGCTGCTGGCGATGTACCTGCTGCGCGAGCGCTTCGAAGTGTTCCAGGCCTCGAGCCTGACGCCGACCCAGCTGGTCGGCGGGCTGATGCTGATGGTGGGCGTGGCGGTGGGCCTCACGGCCGGCCGTAAACCGAAGGTGGCGGAGGTGGCTGCATGAACCGGATTCTGATTCCCGCGCTGCTGCTGGCGGCATTGCTGGCATTCTCGCTGGCGCCCGCGAGCGCCCAGGAGGCGCAGCCCAAACCGGAGTTCAAGGACGCGCCGGTAACGGACGTGTTGCTGTGGGCGCAGAAGTCGATCGGCGTCGGCTTCGTCTACGAGGGCGAAGTGCTGAACAACCCCGCCACCGGCCAGCTGCGCCGCGTGACGGCCAGCCACGTCGAGCCGCAGACGCGCCCTGAGAAAACGCTGCTGCTGTTCGAGATCCTGAAACGCTGCGGCCTGGTGGCCTTTGAGGTCGGCGGCATGCCCGGCCCCACCTACCACCTGTACGCCGCCGACGGCGCCGCGCGCAACGCCACCATCGTGAACTCGATCGACGAGCTGGAGGGCATGTATTTCGCCTCGCTGACCATCAAGCTGCGCCGCGCGGCCGTGCAGTCCGTGGCGCCGCGCATCCGCCCGAAACTGAGCGAGGGCATCGGCAGCCTGGAGGTGTTTGAAGACACCCACAGCCTGATCGTCAGCGACTTCGCCGACCGGCTGCTGGTGGCCTGGGAAATCGCCATGGCCGCCGACCAGCCCAGCCAGCGCGACGACGACCTGGTGGTGCAGGACTACGCGGTGCGCAACGGCGTGGCCGCGCGCTTCGAGGCCGCCATTGAGCGCCTGCGCGAAAGCAGCGAAAGCTGGAAAGCCACGGTCAATGAAGCCAGCAACCTTCTGCTGATCAGCGGCCGGCGCGACGAGGTGGGCAAGGTGGTCGACCGCCTGCGCCTGCTGGACTCACGGCCTGAGGATCCGGCGTTCAAGCAGACCACCCAGACCATCAAGCTGATTTACCTGACGCCGGCCGACGCCGTTGCCACGCTGCGGCAGATGTTCGAGGCGCAGCTGGCGGCCGGCAGCGTGCAGGTGGGCGGCTTCGAGCGCGACCGCAAGGTCGTGTTCAGCGGCAGCGAGTTTGACCTGGAGCGGGCCAGGGCGGCTATCAAGTCGATCGACACCAAGCCGGAAGGCGGCGAGAAGAAATAGCCCCGACGGCTCTCCCCCACTAAGATGCCCGCATGGCGCGCCTGACCACCATGCTGTTGTGCCTCGCCACGCTGACCGCGTGCGCGTCGAGCAAACAGCAGCCGGAGCCCGAGGGCCCGTTGCTGCGCGAGACCACGCTCACGCGCTTCGACGGCACGGCCATCAGTCTGGAAGAGTTGCTGGCTATCCGCGCCTCGGCTGTGGCTTGCGCCGACACCGTGGCACGGCTCGAGCGCAGCCTGCTCGAGCCCGGCGCCGAGCAGCGCAGCGGCGACCAGCTCATGCGCGAGTTGACTTCGCTGTATCCCTCGGAGTGCCGTCTGGCCCGCACCTTGTGGGAGAGCGCGGAGCCCAGGGGGCCGGGCAACAGCCGCCAGGATTTCCGCGAGTTCGGCTGGTACAGCAACCAGCTTGATCCGCTGGCCTTTGGCCCGCGCGTGCGCCCCGAGACGCTGGAGGATTACGCCGAGCTGCTGCTGCGCGGACACGACAACCAGCTTCTTGCCGCCTGGCGCCATTTCGCGCCCGGCACCGCGACGCGCATGGAAGGCTACCTGGCCGCGAGCTGGCGCTTCGAGCTGGATTACGTGCAGCCCGTTGAAGTCACACTCAGCGAAAGCCTGATCGGCCCCCACCTGCGTTGTGACGTCGGCGAAAGCGGCGGGATCAGCTTCCATGGCCCGCCCGAGAGCTACGACGGCTACAGCGCCCCGGCGCTGCTTCTCGATCTGCTGATCCCGGGGCCTTCCAGCCCCGTCGCGCCGGCCATCGAGGCGCTGGCACGGCTGGCCGGAGGCGAAACGGCCGCCCTGCCCTTCCGCCTGGCCGACGGCCGGGTTGAGCCGGCCGACGAGCTGGACCAGCGCTTCCTGCGCGCCGCGCTGAACGGGCTGCGGCAGGGCCACGCCGAGCTGGAGTCATTGCCGGCCGGCGTGCAACGGGTGGCCGTGGTGTTCTCGTACCTGGTCGAGCAGGGTGAAGCGCGCGCCAGCCTGTCGTTCCGGCGTTCCGGCGCCGGCTGGGAGCTTGAACTGTTCGACTACCAGCCCGCGGCCGCCAGCCTGCTTGGCGGTGACGCGCGGCTGGACCTGCTGCCCGCGATCCGCGGCCTGATCAACAACGGCCGACGCGAGTAGGCACACGCTGCGGCGTGCCCCCATCCAGGCGCGGCTCGGCCGCCAGCTACGCGGGCTCGCCTGCTGAGTGTACCTATGGTTCCGCGGCCTTCGGTCTTGTCACCACAGGCTAGGTTCGTACGGGCCGCTACGCGGCCCGAGAAGCCGAACCGCGACCAGTACCGCCCGCAGCGCGGGCGGTCCGAATTTAGCCTGGGGTGAACGAGGCGCTTGCGCCGAAGGAACCCAAGGTACATGAGGCAAGGTGTTCCAAGCCCGCGTAGCGGGCGACCGAAGCCCACGAATGTGACCACCAAAGATGTGTGCAAAAAGAAGGGTTTGCACCCCTTCCTGGAAAAGCAAAGCGGCCGGGGATATCCCCGGCCGCTTTTTGATCCAGACGGAAGTCTAGTCTTCCCTGTGAACCAGCATCAGCTTGCGGATGATCTTGTTCTCGGGCAGCAGCTTCTGGAAGAAGAACTTGAGGCCCTTGTTTTCCGCGGCGTTGAACCTGGCGCGGATGACGGCGTTGGTTTCGGCAGTGTCGATCATTGCGTAGGCGATCCAGGCGCGCTGTGTGAGCTCCCAGCTTTCCTGGATGATCGGGTTGTCGATGCAAAGATTGAGGACCGGGATGCTGGAGGCGTCCGGGGTGCTGCGCAGGGCGCTGAGGGCGCGACGCATGACGTCCTTGTTGAAGTCGGAGGCGGTCATCTCGCTGGTGATGGCCTGGTGCACCCAGGGCAGCCCGTCGGCGTCCTTGAGGGCCTGCAGCATCTGCAGCGCATTGATGCGGGTCTGCACCGGCAGGCCGCGATCTGTGGCCAGGGTGCCTACGCGCTCGAGCACCAGCTGGCGGTTCTCGATGGCGAGCATCAGGTTGGAAAGCTTGCCGACGCATGCCTGCGAGGTTTCCTCGGCCAGCATCTGGATCAGCACGGGGAACTGGGGGTGCGCGCTGTTCTGGTTGCGCACCAGCTCGAGCATGTAGGCGCGCTCGATTTCACCGGGCGCCGAGGCTGCCAGCAGGCTGCCGACCAGCTCGATCTCCGCGACGCTGAGCTTGCCCTTGAACAGGTCGTGCTCAACCATGGCCTTGGCGGCGTCGCGGGCGGCGCGGGTGCCTGCCCAGGCGACCTGGTTCAGCAACTCGGCCTTCCAGGTGTCGAGCAGGGGCTGCTTGAACTCACCCTGGAAACCGGCGTTCTTCAGTTCATGGCGGCGGCGCAGCTGGTCTTCGATTTCCGCCTGGTACGGCGCGTTGATCGCCAGGAAGTTGCGCAGCGACTGCTCGTTCTGGTCCAGTCCGTTGGCGGCGACGTCGTCGGTCTCGAAGATGAAGCTGCGCCAGGCGAACGGGTGGTTCAGGAAGTAGTGCCTGCCGTTGACCAGGTTGAAGCACACGATCACTTCACGGCCCAGGCCTTCGTCCGCGGGTGCGGGCTCAAAGGCCTCCAGCGTCACCTCGGCGCCGGGCAGCAGGTCGCCCTTGATCACCTCGTCGCAGCGAAGCGTCATCCGGTCGCCGACGTTGGTGCGCTCCAGGCTGGTGAACTCGCCCCTGGCGATGAACATCGAGTCCTTGGCCAGGTCGAACATCGTGAAGTTGGCGTGCAGCGCGCTGGACAGCAGAACCGTCAGCATCAGCACTGCGAATGTTGCGATTGCCTTCCGCATGGTTTTCCTCTGTGTGCGCGGCTCGGGCCCGGTTTAGTGGCCCTTGCCGTCCGCTCCGAGAATCAGGGTCGTGTAAGGGAACTTCATGGCTGCCTTGATCACCTGGTCAAGCACCGGGTCGGCTTCTCCCAGCGCCAGCAGGTAATCCTTGGCGAAGCAGTTGACGTTGCCTTCCGCATCCACGGTGCGCCCCGCTGCCAGGGCGATGATCGCGGCGTTCACCTCGTTGGCGGTCAGGCCGTTGGTGTCGCGGGCGTCGAGCAGGGCCTTCAGCTCGGAGACGTGGGCGTCCTGGCTGCGCAGGTCGCGGGAAGCGATCAGCGCCTCGCGAAGCAGGACCTTGTCAGTGTCGGACTTCAGCAGGCCCTTCACCAGGTTCAGCGTGCGGGTGCGCAGTTCGGCGCCGTCGTGGTCAAGCTTGGGACGGATCAGTCCGAGGCTGCGGACGATCACCATGCGGGTGGTGTCGTCCTGGGCCAGCTCGTACTCGTTGAGCAGGCGGGCGATGGCCTGGCCGCGGTCCACGTACTCGAGCGACATGCTGGCAAGGCTGGTCGTGCTCCAGTTCGCGTCGCCCAGCATGATCTCGAGCAGCGCGTCCAGCGCGCCTTCCGCCGGCAGGCGGCCCATGGCGGTCAGCAGCTGGTTGCGTTCCTCGCTGCCGGGCTTGCTGAGGCGGCCCAGTGCCAGGATGCGCTCACGCTGCGGGGCGGTGATGTCCGGCACGAAGCTTTCGTGGCGCCACGACAGCTCGATGGCGCAGTCCACCGACAGCCGGCTGCCGTCGAGACGGATGGCGTCCAGCATGCGATCCAGCGCCGCCGTGCCGGTTGCCCCGTCCTTGACCTGCTGCTGGATGTAGAAGCTGGTGCGCATCAGGTCGCCGCCCGACTCCTGGGCGCTGACCGTGCCGCGCTCGTCGTTGTGGATTGCGTAGCGGCCGTCCTCGATACGCGCGCTCAGGAAGTAAACGGCCTCTCCGGCACGCAGGTCTGCGTCGTAGTTATCGAAGCGCAGCTGGCGGATGCTGACGAAACGCAGCTCGCTGCCCGGGTCGACATTGCCCTTGAGGACGGTGTTGACCTTCAGCACGCCCTCGCGGCGGATGTAGTCCTGGCCGTCCTGGAACTTGCCGTCGTTCAGTCGCTTGTGGGCCGCGGCGTCGATCCCGACTTCCGTGAGGTCGACGTCCTCCACCCGATCCAGCCGGCCTACCACCACCAACTGGGCCGACTCCGTGAGCTGCTGCACCGTGGTGCGGTGCGGGCTGTAGTTCCGCGCCTCTGCGGAAGCTTCGGCCGCGACGAGCATCGCCAGCAGGGCCAGGGCGCAGAAGAGAGTCTTGGTTTTCATTCCTGTCCTCGGTTTGAGTTCGATCGTTACGGGGTTGCCAGCTTCCTGTGCTTACGGCGCGTTGGGGTCACGTCCCTTGCCCGGCAGATGCATGGTATCGAGCGCGTTCAGGTCGTTCTGGATGAACGAGTACCCGAAGCCGTTCTGCCAGATCACCTGTCCGGGATCCATGATGGTGCCGACTTCACCCGAGTTCAGGCCCACGGCCTGGGCGATCAGGTTGCTGTGCAGGGCGCCGAGGTGGCGCGAGTACTCGATCACCGCCTCTTCCTCGGTATGGCCCGGGGTGGTGGGCTTGAGCACCGGGGCGGCCTTGTAGTCGAGGGCGTACAGGTCGCCGAACACGCCGGTGGGCTTGGCCACGGCCGTGAAGCCGCCGCCGGCGTTCTGCGGGATGGCGCCCAGGTTCTCGACGTTTTCGTTGTTGGTGTTGTCGCCGATGGTTTCACCCAGCGCCTGGCTGAGCTGCGGGCTGCCGGCAGGCAGCAGCTTGGTCAGCAGCACCAGGCCGACCTCGCTGTAGTTCTTGTTCAGGAAACGGCTCTGCGGCGGCGGGAAGTCGCCGGGGCTGTTGGGCGGCGGGCTGGTCCAGCCGAACATCACCGAACCCTGGCTGCCGGCCGGATAGGCCTGGCGGTTCACCACGTACAGCACCTGGCCGCTGGGCGTCACGATGCGCTCGACGGGGGCGGTGATGAAGTTGATGTCGAGGCTCTTGGGCGACCAGACCAGGAAGCCGAACTGGTCGCGCTCACGGATGCGGGTGCCGTCCGCGTTGCGGCGGAACCACTGGCTCATGAAGCTCAGCATCATCGGGTACTGGTTGTTCACCTCGATGTGCGTGGGCGACTGCTCCTTGATCAGCCAGCCGCTGAAGCCCGCGGTGGCCAGGGCCTGGATGGTGTCGGCGAAGAAGGCGCCCACCACACCGCCGGGGCCGTCGTCACTGTCGCGACCCGGGTCGATGTACCACACGTCGTTGTAGAAACCGGTGATCAGCGGGTTCTCAACGGCAAAGGTGAACACGGTGACGCCGAACAGCGGCTCCGTGCCAGGTGTGCCCACGGCCGAGCCGCCGGGCGGGCCGGCAAACTTGCCGTCGCAGCCCGAGCCGGTAAGGGCCAGGGAGCCTGCAAGCCCGCAGAGCAGCAGGGCGGGGAAGATGGCGAGTAGCTTGCGCATGTTTCTTTCCTTGTTTCCGCGCAATGCGCGGGAAGTCCAGGGCCTGTTCAGTTAGCGGTAGGTGCCGGGCAGAGTGCTGCGCGGTCCCGGGTTCTGCCAGTCGCCGTTCACGGTGTCCTGCATCCGCAGCAGGTCTTCCACCACGAACTGGAACTCTTTGCCCGCCGCGACGAACGCGGTCATGTCCAGCACCACGCTCAGGTTCATGATGTCTTCCTGGTTGTTCACCACGCCGGGCAGGGCGAACGCGCTGTCCACCAGGCCCAGACCGTAGCCGATCAGGTGGTTGCCCACCGCCGCCAGGTAGTACGAGTAGTTGACGCCGTCGTCGATGTCGATCGTCGAGTTGGTGCCGGCCGTGGTCTGCTGCCAGTTGTCGGAGAAGCGCTGGTGGTACACGCCGCCGCCCGCGGTGATGGGGCCGCCGCCGCCGAAGTAGTCCGGCACCGGCACGCCCTGCAGCGCGCGGAAGTTGGTCTCGATGTGCTTGTTCTCGGCGGGGCCTTCGCGCCAGGCCGCGGCCAGCAGGCCGGCAGGAGCGCCCTCACCGTTGAACGCGAAGTCCAGGAAGTTGCTGGCAGGAACCACGATCTGCTCGACGCCGTTGGCGCCCACGCCGGTCGGGCCGGCGGGAATCGCTTCCTGCTGGCCGGCCACCGAAAGCTGCGTGCCCGCCGTGACAGCCTGGGCGCGCTCCACGATGCTGATCGCCATCGAGGAGAAGTTCACGCTCTCGTACTGCACCGGCGGATTGCCCACCACGGCCGGCACGATCACCGAACCGTTCACGTCTCGCAGGAACCACTGGTGCTGCAGCGAAAGCGTCCAGGCGCCGATGTAGACTGAAGGAGCAATACCCGACGAAGTGACAGTCGGGTCGGGCCAGTCGGCGCCCGGCGTCTTGTACTGCTCGGTGGTGTAGATGAAGTCGGGCACCGGCATCGGCGTGCTGCAGGTCGGGTTGTCCGTGCAGGTCGTGTAGAAGTCCTGCGCCCACAGGTCGTGACCGGGTGTCGCCTGCTCGGTGAAGGTCGCCGGCGTCAGACCGATGCTGGTGAACGCCGTGACATCCACCCAGTGGTCGCCGGTGATCGGGTCGGTCACTTCCGACGGCAGGTTGTAGTGCACGATCGGCGTCTTGCGCACCGGGAACTGCTCCACCTGCTGGATGCCGTTGAAGACGATGCCGTCCGAGCCACAGCCGGCAAGCAAGCCGACCACACCGACAGCAATCAACACCGCAACTCGCTTCATAATCTCTCCTGGCTACTGAAACCGACTGAAAGTCGGGATCGGGCTGCTTCGTGCCATTCCGTGCTAATCTAAAGCGTAAGTCGTGCCAAACTTCGTCACTAGCACAAGTGCCTGTATGAGCTTGGTTTACGCTTCCAGCTAGGAATCTGCGTATCCACCGCGTGTGAACTTTTTACACATGCCGCCCCCTCACTAGTTCCACTGATGCCAGCTGCCCGGCAGTTAAATCCTGCACGGGAAACACGCTACAGATGTATAAGGGGGAAACGCGGGGTGCATCAATGCTACGCCCAACCGGCCGTCGGTCAACTGGTTGCCCGGATTTCCCCTCTTCCATACAATTCCCGCCCTGAACGATACTGACACACCGGAGATCCCGTGGCCGACACACCAAAATCCCACCGCGTCATCGAAGGCAACCTGGTCGCCGCGGACGCCCGTTTCGCCATCGTCGCAGGCCGCTTCAACGAGTTTCTGGTCAAGCATCTGGTTGAGGGCGCGCTGGACGGCATCCGCCGCCACGGCGGCGATGTCGGCAAGGTCACACTGGCTTGGGTGCCGGGCGCCTTCGAGATTCCGCTGGCGGCAAAGAAGCTGGCTGAGTCGGGCAAGTACGATGCGGTGATCTGCCTGGGCGCCGTAATCAGGGGCAGCACCCCCCACTTCGACTACGTCGCCGGTGAGGCCGCCAAGGGCATCGGCCAGATCGGCATCAGCACCGGCGTGCCGTGCATCTTCGGCGTGATCACCACCGACAACCTGGAACAGGCCATTGAGCGCTGCGGCAGCAAGATGGGCAACAAGGGTTTCGAGGCGGCGGTGACGGCCATCGAGCTGGTGAACCTGTTCCGGCAGTTGTGATCGGCGACCATCCAGTTTCGCCGCTCGATTCCTTTGGTATACAGGCGGCATGGCTGAACCGCACGACCACGCCGGCTTCCGAACCCTGGCCCGTGAGCTGGCGCTCAAATTGCTGTACGTATCCGACCTGAGCAAACCCGACCAGCAGGACCAGCAGCTGCGCGACGTACTCGAAGTAGAGCACCCGCCGGCTGCCGTGGCCGACCTTGCCGGCGAGATTTCGCGCGGCGTGCGCGAGTCCGTCGCGGAGCTCGACGAAGTGATCCAGCAGGTGGCCGTGAACTGGCAGGTCAGCCGCATGCCGGTGATCGACCGCGCCATCCTGCGCATGGGCGTGTACGAGCTGCTGTACATGCACGACGTGCCGCCCAAGGTAACGATCAACGAAGCCGTGGAGCTGGCCAAGAAGTACTCGACCGAAAAGTCCGGCGCCTTCGTGAACGGCGTGCTGGACAAGATCTTCCAGACCCGCTGCCCCGAGAAGGTTTGACGTGGGACTGTTCTCCAGGAAAAAGAAGCCCGAGCCCGAAGAAACGCCGCCGGAACCACAGGCCGAAGAGCCCGCGCCGGGCAACGGCGAAAAGAAGGGCATGCTGGCCAAGCTGACCCGCGCCATCTCGCGCACGCGCATGGTGCTGAACCGCCGCGTGCTGGGCGCCGTCGGCCTGGGCCAGAAGATCGACGACGCTGTGCTTGAAAAACTGGAAGAAGCCATGATCGAGGCCGACTTCGGCGTCGAGACCAGCGACTTCCTGATGGGCGTGCTGCGCGGCGCCTGGAAGAACGGCAAGATTGAAACCACCAGCGACATCCTGCCGTTCCTGCGCGTCGACCTGAAGCAGCGCCTGACCCACCGCGGCAACGCGCTGCGCTTTGCGCCCAAGTCCCCCACCGTGATCCTGGTGGTGGGCGTCAACGGCGCGGGCAAGACCACCAGCGTCGCCAGGCTGGCCTGGTACCTGGAAAAAACCGGCCACCACACGGTGCTGGCCGCCGCAGACACCTTCCGCGCCGCCGCTGTCGAGCAGCTCAAGACCTGGTCTGAGCGCATCGGCTGCGAGATCGTGACCGGCCCCGAGAAGGCCGACCCCGCCTCGGTGGCCCACAAGGCCGCCGAGCGCGCCCTCGAGATCGGCGCCGACGTGCTGCTGGTGGACACGGCCGGTCGCCTGCACACGCAGAAGAACCTGATGGACGAGCTGCGCAAGATCCGCAATGCCTGCGCGGCAAAGAAAATCGAGGGTGCGCCGCACGAGACCATCCTCGTACTAGATGCAACCACGGGCCAGAACGCCGTGGTGCAGGCGGAGATGTTCAAGCAGGCTGCCGAGGTGACGGGGCTGTTCCTGGCCAAGCTGGACGGCACGGCCAAGGGCGGCGCGGTGTTGAGCATCAATGAAAAAGTGGAAGTTCCCGTGAAATTCGTCGGGCTTGGCGAGAAACTGGAAGACATCCAGCCCTTCGACGCGGACCAGTTCGTCGAGGCGCTGTTCGACATCGAGTCCCTCTCGGAAAACCAGGACGCGGGGTAAACCGTGACGCAGGCCGAAGCCACACGCGAGATCAGGGAGTTGCTGGCGGGGCGCCCGGGCGGCGTGAACCGCATTCTGCGCCGCTTCGGCAAGCCGGTGGTGGATTACGCCACCGCGCTGATCCCCGACCGCGGCGCACCGTTTGAGCGCATGGTCGAAGACATCCTGGTTGACGTGATCTCGCAGGCCCGGGCAACCGCCCGCGCGGCCAGCGACGACGAAGTCTTCGAGTTCGTGATCGAGGCCGCGCTGCGCACCGTGCGCGCGCGCTACCGCGAAGTGCTTGAAGGCGAGGCCCGCCCCACCAAGGCCACCACGAGCTACAACTTCAAGGAAGTCCTCGAGCGCACCAAGATGAAGGAAGAGGACCTCACCCGCGGCATCAGCGAAGGCCGCATCAAGGCCGTGCGCGCCGACGACCAGCTCAAGATCAAGGGCGACGGCATTCCCGGCCTGGGCGACCGCCGCGCCTACCAGGCTTACCACGTCAGCGCCGCCGAACGCGAGTTGCTGTGCCTGCACTACCGGCTGGGCTTTTCGCCGGCCGTGATCGCGCGCTGGGCCGGCGTGACGCCGGTGCAGATCGAGGAAGCGATCGGCAAAGCCGCCAACCACCTGTCGCAGGCGCTGGCCCGCAAACGCGGGGCGGAAGCCGACCCCAAGGACACCGAGATGCGCCGCTACATCGACGGGCGCATGCAGGGCGACGAAACGGCCAAGTTCGAGCGCGCGATGGTGAAGGACAAGATCGCGCAGCGCAGGCTCGATGAGCTGCGCTCCGAGGCTGACCGCATCCGCCAGCTGTTCGATGCCGAGAGCTACGACCTCTCCTCGGTGGCCGTGAACGTGCGCGCGCGCAACCCGCACCATTCGCTGGCGCTGCCGCCGGTGGCCGCGTTGTGGCTGCAGGCGGTGGGGATCGCGGTGGTGATGCTGATGTTCCATAGCGTGGGCGCCTACATCGCGCCGCCGGACGTGCAGGTCAGTGCCGTTGCCGGTGCGCCGGAGTTGCCGCCGGGCGGGCGGCTGACCGTGGGCGGCGGGCTTTCCACGCCGGAGGGCGCCCAGGTGCTGCTGGTGCTTGACCAGTCGAACCGCGTGCTGATGGCCCCCGGCAGTGACCTCACGCTGCTGGAGCCGCGTGACACTGCGCGCCAGGTGCTGGGCCTGCAGCAGGGAGAAATCTGGGGGCGCTTCACCTCGGCGGGGCATGCTTTCCTGGTCGAGTTCCCGGTCGGCGAAAACCAGGTCTTCGACGTCTCCGGCAGCAACGGCGCGGACTTCGACCTGGCGGTAGGCCCAGCGGTCGCCGCCATGCTGCCCGACAACCTGGAGCGCGAGCGCATCCGTGCCTTCACGGCGGCATTCGAAAACGGCGAACAGGGCCTCAGCGCGAAGTTCGAGCTTCGCACTTTCGCCGGTTTCCGGTTCGGCAGCCTTGAGGAAGGTCTGAAGGCCGGTGACCGCATCGACAGCATCGAGGGCGTCTCCATCCGCACCCACGAAGACCTGCTCGCCGCCGTTCGCGGCATGAGTCCGGGCGAGTCGCTGACAGCCACCATCGCCCGCAATGACGGTCGCCAGGCCATGCCACTGGCGCGCGTCGAGCTGCCGGCGCGCGCGGTGCTGCGCGTGTTCCATGGCGCGGTCAGCCTGGGCAGGCCGGGTGAAGAGCGCGTGCTGGTGAACCGCGGCCAGTGGGCGTTGCTTTGCGAGGGCCAGCCGCCGCTGGTGGGCGTGCGCGGCATGGAGGATTTCCGCACGCTGAGGCTGGGCGCCGACGAGCGCTTCAAGCAGCGCCTGCACTGGCTGAACAGCGAAAGCTACCCGCTGCGCGCCGAGAACAACCTGCTGCACGTCGAGCGCGAACTGCGCGCGCTGGCGGAAACCCTGGAAGCCATGCGCGCCTCGGAGATCCAGCGCGACGGCCCGCGCGAGATCACGGCTTTTGAGAACACCATGCGCGAGGCGATTGACGACGCACGCCAGCGCATCGCCCGCGGCGAGCCGCGCATCAAGGGCGAAGGCACGGCCTCGCTGTCCGACGAACTGCTGGTGAAATCCGAGGACGACATCCTCGGCATCATCGCCCACTGGCGCCGCCAGTCCGGCACCGGGGTCTATCCGGTGCTGGGCAGCGCCGCCAAGACCCTCAGCGCGCCCATTTCGCGCTTCCGCGACGAGCTCGAGCTGCGCGGCGAAGAAATCACCCGCTCGATCCTGCTGCAGGACCGCATCACTGAGCTGGACGAGGCCATCGCCCGGCAGGACGCCGCGATCGCCGAGCTGAAGCAGTCCGAGTTCTTTGACGCCGACGGCGCCAGGCGCAAGTCCATCGACGACGCCATCGCCGGCCTGGACCGCGAGGTGCGCGCCGGCGCCGATGCCAACAGCCGCATCGACCTGCTGAAGCTGAAGCTGAACGAGCTGGACGCGAAACTCGACACCGAGCGGCGCAAGCTGGCCGGGCTGCGCAAAGGCGTCAGCGACGCCGAGACCGCGCTGGCCGAGGTCAACAAGCTGCTGGCCGCCAACGTCTACACCTCGGAAAAGCTCGCAACCGCGGAGCTGAAGCAGGCCGCCGCCAAGGCCTCACTGGACGCCGCCAACTCCAGCCTGCTGGCCCTGAAAGAAGAAGTCGCCCTGCGCGCGCTGGAACTCGAGGCCATCGAGAAGGCTCAGGCCGAGGCCAGGAAGCCGATCGCCGGCCTGCAAGCCGCGTTGGACAAGGCTGACGACGCCCTGACCGATGCCGTGGCCGCACGCACCACCGCCCAGGCCGAGGACGAAAAGGCCGACGCCGAGGTGGATCGCATCCAGGCTGAGCTCGACGCCATGGCCCAGGACGACCCCAACCGCGCCGCCAAGCAGACCGAGCTGGACGCCGCAAAGAAGGCCGCGGCCGATACGCAGCAGAAGCTGGATGACAGCATCAGCGCCGCGGCGACCGCAAAACAGGCCCAGGAGGCCGCGTCGGCCGCCGTCCGCGACGCCGAAGCCAAGGTCGCCCAGGCGAACAAGGCCGTGGATGACGCCAAGGCGGCAAAGGCCACCGCGGAAAAGTCGCGCGACGAACAGGACGGCAAGGTCAAGGCCGCCGAGAAGACCCTCAAGGATGCCGACGCCGCGCTGAAGGTGCAGCAGGACGCCAAGGTCGCCCGCGAATTGCTGGACACCCGCAAGCTGGAGGCCGAGGCGACGCTTGCCACGGCGCAGGCCAACCTGCTGGCCGTGGAAACCAGGGTCAGCGAGCTTGACGCCGAGGCCCAGCCCGGCCGCGATGAGCTGGCCAAGGAACTCGCCGTCGTGGAACGCGCCGCCAAGGCGAAGCAGGAGATCGAGGAGCGCAAAACCGAGCGCGGCCGTTACCAGGCCATCAGCGACGCAATCGACCTGCGCAACAAGGACCGCGGGGTGCTTGCCAGCGAGCGCGAGCAGCTGGCGGGCTCCAACCTGGTGCTGAACTTCCAGCAGCTCAGCGACGAATACGACGCGCTTTCCCGCCGCATCGACGCCTACGCCTTCGTGCACGCCCGCGCGCTGCTGGAGGACGCCAGCTTCGCCCACGAACAGAAGGCCGCCCAGGACCGCTTCCGCGAAGCCGCCGAGGCCGCGGGCAAGCAGGCCGTAGCCGTGCTCGACCCGTACTGCCCGGCCTACCAGGGTGACGGCTACGCGCCCTTCACGGCCGAGGGCGGGCCGAAGCTGCGGACGGCGGTGCTGGAATCGCTCTGGAAGCTGTACTACGACGCGGGCCTGGAGAGGGCCTCTGACGGCAGTGAGAACTTATGCTACTATGTGGCGATCCAGTCCGGTGCGGGCAGCGAAGTGTTGAACCGGCTGGATGACCGCTGGAAGGCCTACCTTACCGCGGCGCTCGGCAAGCAGGGCTATGAGGCGATCGTGGGGCTTTCGCCCGATGGCCTGCCGGCCGCGCCCGAGAAGAAAGACTGATCGTGGCCAAGGACCGCATCCTGTGTTGCGTCAAGAGCAAGGTCTGGTTGCCTGATGAATACCTGACCACGATCGTGGGCGACTGCGACCGCGGCAAGTTCAAGATCACGCGCCCGTTCACGTTTCCGTGCATGCTGATGCCCAACGGCAACCTCTACATCGAGGAGCAGGAGGGCGTGGAGATCGAGAACGACGAGCGAAACCTGTCGCAGATCAAGTGCGGCAACTGCGGCTCGGACGTCGAGATCCGCGAGATCGACATCCGCGAAATCCTCGACCGCCTGCGCCAGCGCGAAATCACCATGAAAGAACGCCGCCGCCTGCGCGAATCAGGTAAAGTGGACAAGGCTGACCCCGCCAAGTAAGGGGTCTGACCCTCTCCGGAGGCCGCTATGAACAATATCCGTGTGCTTGCAGGCGGGTTGGTGGTGATCGTGCTGGCCCTGGCGGGCGGCACCGGCTACCTCATCTACGAGCGCATCCAGAACGAGGTCAACGTCGATCCCAAGGCCACCAAGCAGGACATCATCGAGCTCAAGGCCGAGCAGGCCGAAACCAAGAAAGACGTCGGCGCGCTGAAGGAAAGCGACAAGGTCCAGAGCGCCAAGATTTCAGTGCTCGAGGACGAGGTGGCCGTCCTGAAGGTAAAGGACGAGCAGAAGACCAAGCTGATCGAAAAGCTGGAGCAGGACAAGGCATCAAAAGAAGAACTGGACCAGGTCAAGGCCGAGCAGGCCAAAGACCGCGAGCGCATCGACGCCGCAGCGGCCGAGCTGGAACAGGCGAAGAAAGAGCGCAAGGAAATCCGAGACCAGTTGAAGGCCCAGGGTGAGCGCATCGACGAGCAGGAGAAGAAGCTCGAAGAGCTCGAGAAGAAAGGCGACGCCCGCGACCAGGAGCTCGCCGCACTGCGCGCAGAATTGGCCGAATTGAAGAAGCAACTGGGCCTCGGCGAGCCGGTACCCGAAAACTAACGCTGAACCTGTCGCGCCGGAATCGGCGCGACCGCCGACAGGATTGTCAGCGCCACTTGATCCGTGTCTCCACCAAACACAACCGCCGCGCTTTCGCGCGGCGGTTGTTGTTTGTGGCTTTGCTACTCCTTCAGCTCGATCTGCCAGACCGAAATGTCGCCGTCGCTAGGCTCGCCGGTCTTGGTGTTGGCGTCGATCCACTGCAGCATCGTCGCCAGGTCCGTGATCTTGCGCGCGTCCTTGGCTTCCTGCAGGCCGCCCTTGGCCACGTCCTTGGCGCCGTCTTCCGCCAGCTCGATTGTCTCAACCGTGGGGTTGTAGTCCTCCAGCTTGGTGACGCCGTTGTACCAGTAGCCCCAGTAGCGCTGGCCGTTGCGGCTGCCGGTGTAGCTCTGCCCCACCACGGTCAGGGTCTTGCCGGTGACAAACGCGCCTTTGATGCGGTGCTCGCCGTTTTCGTCGGGGCCGGTGCCGGTGTAGTAGAAGGCGCTCCACTTTTCCGCGCCGTCGGCCGTGCTCAGGCCCAGCAGCAGGCCGTCGCCGCCGGCGGTGTCGTACACACCCGAGGCGCCCAGGCGCCCGCCGACCAGCACGGTGTCGCCGACCACGCGCACCAGGTGGGTGTTGTTTCGGTCGCCCGCGGTGCCGGTGTAGGTCTTGCCCCAGGCCAGGTTGCCGTCCGGGCTGAACTTGGCAGCGCTGAAGAAGGTAGTGGCGCCGCGGCGGTCGAGGCTGGCGTAGATGTTGCCCTCGGCGTCCAGGTCAACACAGTTCACGTTGCTGCCGCGCCCGAGGTCAAGCCGGCGCGCCCACGCGATCTTCGGCGCGTCGCCGTCGCAGCCGGTGGCCTTCAACAGGAAAGCGCGGTCAGCCGCCAGGCCGCCGATCACCACGCTGCCGTCGGCGCCGGCCGCGATGCCGTAGCCGCGGTCGTTGGTGCCCGGGGTGATGTCGATGCTGCGCTGGAAGACCAGGTTGCCGTCGGCGGCATTGAAGCCGAGCAACAGCACTTCACCGAAGCTGAAGCCGGTCACGAACACGCGCCCCCCGCGAACGGTAAGGCCGTAGGCCTCCGCATGGTGGCGACCCAGGACTGACTTGGCCCACTCAGGGCGCCAGAGTTTTTCCCACACCGGCTCGCCGGTCTTGGCGTCGATCTTCATCACCAGCGCGGAAAGCACGCTGTTGGACTTGTCCGGGCTGGTCGCGCCGCAAAGGTACAGGCCGCCCTCGCCGTCCAGCGCGAGGCTGTTAGCGGTGCCGCCCGTCTCGGCGTTCTGGCCGCTGTCGGGGCTGTGGTCGCGGAAGCCGCCGTTCCACAGCTTCGCCCACGCCAGGCTGCCGTCCGCGTTGATGCGCCCGTAAATGATGTCGGTGCTGAAGCGGTCGACGATCTGGGTGGCCTGGCCGCTGAAGTAGATGTTGCCCTCGGCGTCGCCCACGGCCGTGCTCAGCAGTTCGTCGGTCTTCACGCCGCCGAACAGCTTGTGCAGCCTGGTGGCGCCGTGGCTGAAGAACTTGGCGTTCTCGCGGCCGCGGCCGGCGAGCTTGAGAGTGAAGGTCTTGTCGGTGTCGTAGGTGAAGGTCAGGGTCGCGTTGCGGTCGCCGCTTTCAACCGGGTAGAAGCGCACCTTCAGGGCGAACGAGCCCTTGGAAGCCTCCAGCCTGGTTTCACTGAACTCGAGCGGGCTGCGCTTGATTTCGTTCTTGAGCAGCGTGAACTCTTCGTCCATCACGCCCTCGGCGCGGGACAGCTCAACCTTGTTGAGCGTCATCTCGGCGCTGGTCTTGTTGTAGAACGTGACGACCTGCAGCGACTCGCTGAACAGCGCCAGCGAGTTGGTCTCCGAGTTCATCGGGATCCAGTACCGGTCGCCATCCTTGAACTCCATGCCCTCGGCCATTGCAACCGGCGCGGTAGCCTGCGCCAACGTGGCCGGAGCCTGCCAGACGGCCGCCAGAACCAGCGAAGCCGCCAACCCCAAGGCGAATGCACGCATCATTGCCTCCTGTTCGATTGTTTCAGTGAATGTGAGCGAGGCGTTAGGCTAGACCCGATGCATAACGAGTCAATGCCTGCAATGCTTCAGGCCTGAATCGTCGTCTTGAGCTGGAATCGGCCTAGTTGCCGCTGCTGACGTCGCGGAACAGCAGTGTCAGCTTCATGGTGGGCTCTGTGGGCAGCGGGTTCTCTTCCGTGGCGCCGGGCTCCGGCTGTGCGGGCTGCGCCGGTTGCCCCGGCTGCGCGGGTTGTGCAGGCTGCGCGGGCTGGGCGTTGGGGTCGGCTGTGCGGCGGTAAATCGCGCGGATGGTGTGCGTGACCTTGCCCACCGTGGCCGCGGCCAGCACCTCGAACACCGTGCTGCGCACCACCAGCCAGGGGCGCATGGCGTTGTAGATCTCTTCCGTGAATCCCTCGATCTCCGCGGCCGGCTGCTCACCTTCCTGGGTCTGCTGGTTGTTCACGCGCTGCACGAACGCCTGGTAATTGGCCAGGTCCTGCGGGCGGAACGAGGCCTTGTCCTCTTCCTCGGCGGGCGCGTTGGGGTCGAGGTTCGGGTCCGGCTCTTCTTCCGGCAGGGTGCCGCCGTTTTCCTCGGCCGCCACGACATCCTGGCGGTCTTGCTCGCGGGCCGTCAGGATTTTCTCGACCACGTCCCAGGTCAGCTTCTCATCAAGCGCCAGCAGCACTTCGCGCGGGGCGGTGTTGATGTTGATGAAGCCCGTCGAGTACAGGGTGATGAAGCCCATCAGGGGCAGCGGGTTGGGGTCGCTGGAGCGCTGGTCGACACCTTCGATGTTGGTGCGGCGCTGCTCGAACTTCTCTTCGTCGGTGAGGTCTTTCCAGTCTCGGGAAGCCTCTTCTTCGTCTTCGCTGGAACTGCTGGTCATGGCCTGGTCGGCGCGGCGCACCGGGCCGTACAGCAGCTCCTCAGTCCAGCCCTCGACCTGCAGCAGTTCGCCGGGCGTGAGCATCTCAAAGGGCGTCTGCTTCTTCATGCTGCGTACGTCGGGCTTTTCGTTGGGATTGGCGGTGAACTGCAGGTCGTCGGAATCTTCACTGGCGCGCTCTTCCAGGTACTTTACCAGGTTGCGCACCAGGGTGTCGGTGTTGACGGATGAGTCATCGGCCCGGCGCACGGTTTTCACGCCGCCGTCCAGCAGCAGGCGCTCGTCCTCGCGACGGCAGATGCCGATCAGGCGCTTCAATACTTTGGTGGCGCGCTCGCGCTGCAGCTCGTTGCCGCGCACCAGCGTGAGCAGGTTGAACTTGCGTTCTTCATCCGCGATCTGGATCTTGGGCGGAGTCGGCGGCGTTGTCTCGCCGCCCTGGCTGTCCTCGGCGCCCCAGGTTTCCCCCTGCCACGAGACCGGCTTCGACCAGTCCTCGTTCAGGCTGTCGTAGTCGGCGTGTTCATCCAGCCGCAGGATCACCTGCCCGCGCACCAGCGCCATCTGGGCCAGGTAAGCGGCTTTCAGGTCGTCGCGCACATTGGCCGAGATCGAAACTTCGCGCATCACGTCGCGCTGGAACGCGAACACCAGCACCGCCAGCAACACCAGCAGGATCATCACGATCAACAACGCGAAGCCCCGTCTGCGCGGGTGCCCGTGTTGCCTGCGATCACTGCGTTCAGCCATGCCTCTTTAACGCCTTGGGCCGCCCGCGGTTGGTTCGCGGGCGGCCTCGTTCGGTGCCTTCTAGCGCTGGGCGTCCCGCGCGCGCAGCACCACACTGATCTTCAGGCGCTTGCCGGCGCGGACTACTTCAAACTCCAGGCGGTCGCCGGGGTTGTGATCGGCCAAGATGGTCCGCAGGTCGCCGGTGCCCGCCACGGCTTCGCCGCCGATGCTCGCAACCACGTCGTCCACCTTCAGGCCGGCTTCCGCCGCCGCAGAGCCTTCGCTGACCACGGTCACGCGGATGCCGCCCTCGATGCCGAGCTTGGCCGATTCCTCGGGTTCAAGGTTCACGAAGGTGGCGCCCAGGGTGACCTTCAGGCGCACGCGCTGGGGCTCATGGGTCTCGGCCGGCTTGGGCTCCGGCTTGGCGGGATCTTCCTTTGGCGCGGGCGTGGTCTCCTTGTCGGCCTTGCCCGAACCCAGCTCTTTCAGTCGCTCGTCCAGCTGGTCGCGCACCCGGCGGCGCTCGGCATCAAGCTCGCGCAGGCGCTCACGCAGTTCCTTCACCTTGGCGTCGTCACCGAACTTGTCGTCTTTGTCCTTTGCCGAGCCCAGCGTCACCATCAGCGGCTCGTTGCGCCCGTTGGCGCGCCGCACCCCCAGGCTCAGCATGTCGCCGGGCTGTTTGGCGCCCATGATCTTGCCCATCTGCTCGATGCTGGTGATGCTGTCTTCGCCGGCCGACAGGATGATGTCGCCGATCGCCAGGCCGGCATCCGCGGCTGGTGACTTGGCGTCCACCCGCGTGACCTTCAGGCCGCCGTCAATGCCGAGCTTTTTGGCATCAGCCTGTTCGACCACCTCAAGCTTGACGCCCAGCCAGGCGTCCGACTGCGCCTTGAGCGCTCCGGCGCCGAGCAGCAGAAGTAATACACAAACCAGTGAACCCGCGAGCCGCATCTTCATCTCCGTACTCAAGCACAGTAATCAGGACCTTTTATCATACGCATGAACGTGCCGGTACGCGAACGGTTTGGCTGGACTTGTCCACACCCTTTGGCAGACTCGGGCCATGGTTCACACCGTCGAAATCATCAGTTACGTCCCGCGCAGCCAGTCGCCCGGACGCCTGACCTTCAGGCTTGACGGAAACACCTACCACGCAAGGTGTTACGCCGACGCCGCCTTGGCCGATGGCCTGCTGGTTGAAGGGCAGAGTTACCCCATCGCCCTTACCATACAGGCCGAGGGCACCGTCGAGTACGCCGTCGCCACCGAGCCCAGCTTTGAAGTGCTGCAGGCCGCCGATTCCGGCGATCGCATCAAGGCCATCGGACGAACCTGGGACAGCATCAGCCACCAGGTGATCAAGCTGGACGCCTCACCCAGCGTGGGCGTGCAACTTAACCTGCCGCAGACCGCCACCGACTACCGGGGCGGCAGCTGGCTGACGGCCGTGGGCACCCTGTGCGCCGACCTGCCACCCGAGGAACATGATTAGTCACGAACCGCGCGGATGCATCCCGCCTGACCGCTTGGCATAGTGCCCGGCCCGAGGGGACATCGCGTTGCTGCCGCTGCTTGAAACAATGATGTCAGGCTCAGCCGAGGCGCTGAACCAGTTGGCCGACAAAGCCGGCTGGCTGGAAGGCATCTACGCCACGTTCTTTGACCCGGCCTGGAACCAGGAACACGCCGGCACCATCTGGCTGGTGATCGTATCGGTGCTGGTGCTGACGGGCATCGGCCTGCCGACGCCCGAGGACATCTGGCTGACCCTGGCCGGCTTCAGCGCTTACAAACAGGCCGGCGATCAGTTCGTGTGGTACTACTTCGCGGGCGCGTTCGGGGCGTGCACGGTGGCGAACCTGATCGGCGATTCCTTCGCCTGGACGCTGGGCAAGCGCTACGGTTTCGAGATTCGTGACCGCTTCAAGCTGATGCGCCGGCTGCTGACCGAAAAGCGCATGCGCCGTGTGCAGGGCTGGTTCGACAATTACGGCAGCTGGACGGTTTTCCTCGGGCGGCAGCTGGCGGGCGTGCGTTTCGTGACGTTCTTCAGCGCCGGCACCATGCGCATGCCCTGGCTGCGCTTCCTGCTGTTCGACTTCCTGGGCTGTTTCGTGAGCATCCCGGCTTGGCTGACACTGGGCGCGCTGACCAGCATCTACGGGCGCGAATGGCTGGATACGGCCTCAAAGACCGTGGGCGGCGGCATGCTTGCGGGCGCGCTGGTGGTGCTGGCAATCTTCCTGATCGTGGTAAAGATCCGCGCGGCCAAGCGCGCCAGGAAGGACGCCGAGGACATCGAAGCCGAAATCCGCCTGTCAGCCCGCGGCGAAGCAACCCCGCCCGAAACCCCGTAGCGCCAGATGGCGACGGCCTCGCCGTGGCGTCATACCCCTACCGACGTCCGGCACTCCCTTTCTGCCCACAGTCCCAAAAATGTCGCAGGGGTTGTTAGACTCCGCGCGGGGGGATTGCCTTGGCCGGGTCTGTTGGCTCAACCGAACGTCAGCTCAACCTGCTCAGCACGTTGCTGAAGGCGCGAGCGCCGCTTGGCTGGCCTGAGCTCTCGCGCATCGAGGGCTACAACGACGACGAGACGCCCCTGCGCTCACGCCAGAAGCGCTTTGAGCGCGACCTGAAGGCACTCGAAGGCACCGGCCTGAAAGTCACACGCCAGAGCGTGCACAGCCGCCCCGTCTACGAGCTCGACCGCGGCGCCTGCCTGCTGCCCGCGCTCAACCTCAGCGCCGAGCAGCGCCTGCTGCTCTACCGCATCGGCATGGCCTACCTCGACGACGACGCCGGCGGGCCCCTGACCCACAGCCTGTCCTCGGCCCTGATGAAACTGCAGGCCGGCGCCGGCAGCGACGGCCTGCCCGCCGAACTGCCCCGCACCTTCGTGCGCCGCACCCTCAACCGCCGCCCGGCCGAGGCCGCCTGCCTGCAGGTGATCGGCCCCGCGCTTCTTGAGCGCCGGCGCGTGGCTTTCCGGTATGCCGGGCGCGGGCGCGGCGCCGACACGAACCGCGTGGTCGCCCCATACGCCCTGGTGGCGCGGCGCGGCGGCTGGTACCTGGTCGGCTACGACACCGAGCGCAAGGCCGAGCGCACCTTCCGGCTCTCGCGCATCCGCGGCGCGGTGACGCTCGCCACGCCGCGCGCCAGGGCCCCCGAGTACGAGGTGCCCACCGACTTCGACCCCGAGCGCAGCTTCTCGACCGAGCTTTTCGGTCGCGGCGAAAACGCATTCACGGACGTGCGCATCGCCTTCGACGCGGAGGTCGGCTTCATCGTCGAGAACGAGTTCGGCGGCATGTACCAGATCACCACCCGCAAAGACGGCTCGGTAATCCTGCACCTGCCCCAGGCCTACCCCGACGAGCTGCTGCGCTACCTGGGCGAGTTCCCGGGCCACTGGCAGGTGCAGCACCCGCCCGCGTTGCGCAAGCTGGTCGTCGAGCGCCTGAAGGGTGCACTGGGCAAGGCCGGGAGGGCGCGATGAGCGAAATCGCCGAACTGGTCAGCCTGGTCAGCTTCCTGGTCGCAAACGAGGGCATCACGCTCGCCGAGGCCGCCAGGGCAACGCACCGCACGCCTAAGCGCCTGCTGCGAGACCTCGAGCGCCTGGTGATGTGCGGCGTGCCGCCCTACTCACCCAGCGACTACATCAACTACACCCTGCGCGGCGTGGGCGACCAGGCGCGCCTGAAGGTGCAGTTCGCGGGGCATTTCTCACGGCCGTTGAACTTCACTTCGCAGGAGGCGCTGGCGCTGAAGTACGCGCTCGACCACTTCAGCCGCGGCGCCGACGCCGACACGATGAAGCAGCTTGAGGCCGTGAACCTGGCGCTGCGCGAGGCGCTGCACGGCCGCGCGCAGGAGCTGCTTTCGGACCGTGGCAAGGGTTTCGTGACGCCGCGCCGCACGGAGCGCATGCGCCGCATGATCGCGCTGCTGTCCAGGGCGGTCGAAGAGCGGCGGGTGGTGGAGATCGAGTATTACTCGGCGCACCGCGCGCGTCTGGCGAAACGCAACGTGAGGCCGTTCGCGGTGCTGGAGATCGGCGCGCACTTCTACCTGTACGCGTGGTGCGCGCTGGCCGAGGACACCCGGCACTTCCGGCTGGACCGCATACGCGACGCGCGTGTACTTGAGGATACGTTCAAGGCGCCCGCGCCGAAGAAGCGCGAGGCCGGCCGCATGGATTCGCTGTTCCATGGCACACCCAAGGACCGGCTGGTGGTGCGCTTCAGCCGCGAGGTGGCGCGCGAGGTGTGCGATGAGTGGGAGGGCTCGCCGGGCGTGCAGATCAGGCCGCTGCGCGACGGCCGCGCGGAGATCGAGACGCCGCTCTACAACCAGTTCTGGGCGATCGGCTTCGTGATGGGCTTCGGCGATCAAGCGGAGCTGCTGCAGCCAAAGTGGCTGCGCAAGGAGCTGGAGGTAACCATCCGCAGCTCGCTGGCCGCGCACAAGGAGTAACGCATGTCGTGGATCATGGTTGACGTGGAGGCGGACGGCCCTGCGCCCGGGCTTTACAGCATGGCCAGTTTCGGCGCGGTTGTGGTCCGTGAAGGATTGAAAGACACCTTCTACAGCGAGATTCTTCGCCCCCTGGAAGGCGCGCAGTTCATTGCCGAAGCCATTGCCGTTTCCAACATCACGCGCGAACAGATGCTGCACGGCGCTGATCCTGCCGAGCGCATGCGTGCGTTCGTTGACTGGCTGAAGGCTGTTTCCGGCGGGCAGCCGCGCTTCATTTCAGACAACAACGGCTATGACTGGCAGTTCATGAACTACTACCTCTGGAAGTTCACGGGAGGAAATCCGTTCGGGCATTCGTCGACCAACCTGGGCTCGTTGTTCAAGGGCATGGAAAAGTCGATGTTCAAGAACTTCAAGCACCTGCGCAAAACGGCGCACACGCACCACCCCGTGGACGACGTGAAAGGCAACGCGGAGGCGCTGCTGTACCTGAAGAGCCAGATGGGGTTGGCAATCAACCTGGACTAACGGCGGCGGCGCTTGCGGATGCGAAACGGCATGCCCGCCAGGTAGACCACGCCGCACAGCAGCAGCGACAGCGCGCAGACCGCCAGCGGGTAGTGCAGCTTGATCAGCAGGTTGCCGATGAACGCGAACACCGGGCCGTCGGTACCGGCCTTGAACAGCCGGTCGATCACCAGGTGCAGCACCAGCACGATGCCGCAGATCACCAGCAGGCCCAGCGAGCCGTTCTTGAGGTCCTGCCGCGAAGGCGCCATGCCGAGCGTGAAGCACATGGCGAAGTACAGGAACACCCAGGTGCGCCAGTCCAGCAGCGCCGAGGCCTTGAAGAACAGCACCATGTCGTCCCACACCAGCGTGGCCAGGCTGGCCGCGAACATCAGCTGGTTGGCGTGCACGCCCTCGGCTTTCACGCTGTAGAAGTTGACCGGCGCGCGCAGCAGCATGCCGAGCAGCAGCAGGCACAGCGTGCAGCCCAGCAGTGGCGCGAGGCTGATCGCCACGTCACCCACGTACTTCAGCCTGGGCGGGCCGTGTTTGACCTCGCCGCTGCCGTCACTGCGGAACAGCACCATGCTGTGGACCTTGGCGCCGGTCAGCACGCAGGCGAGTGCGTGGGACAGCTCATGCACCGCGACACCGGGCGCGATCATGTACGCCAGCACGCGCGGCGGCACGGCCCGCACCCAAAGCGCGCGCAGGCCGTAGGTCGCCAGGATCAGCAGGCTGACGCCAAGCACAAGGTTGAGGAAAGCGGCGAGTGTGGGCACGGGTTCAATTCAAAATGAAAAATGCAAAATTCAAAACTACATCATCGGCTGCCGGAGCAGATCATTTCGAATTTTGCATTTTGAATTTTGAATTCACTCCGCAAGCTTCACCTGGTTCTTGCCGTGGTTCTTGACCCAGTACAGCGCGCGGTCGGCGTCGCGCAGCAGTTGCTCTTCGCTGGTGATGCCCTTGGTAACGCAGGCAATGCCCATCGAGACCGTGACGCGGATCTTCTGCTCGGGCTTCTCCAGCAGCGGCAGTTCCGTCTCGGCGATCTTGCGGCGGATCTGCTCGGCCTTGGCCTTGGCGGCCTCCCCCACCGTTTCCGGCAGGATCACGCAGATCTCTTCGCCGCCGTAGCGGCACACGGTGTCCAGGTCGCGGAAGCTGCCGGCCAGCAGGCTGCCGACGGTGCTGAGCACCAGGTCGCCCTGCTGGTGGCCCCAGGTGTTGTTGACTACGCGGAAATCGTCGATGTCGAGGATCAGCAGGCTCAGGTCGCGCTCGTAGCGCAATGCCCGCCGGAACTCGGTGCTCAGCTGCTCTTCGAACACGCGGCGGTTGTACAGGCCCGTCAGCTTGTCCTGGCGCGACTGCAGCTTGATGCGCTCGAGGTTTTCATGGTTGCTGATCACCACGCCCAGGAAGTCGGCGATGGTGCTGACCAGGTCCTTGATCGACTGCTGGATCGGCTTGTGGCCGGCGTAAAAGCGCTGCAGGTTCTTGGGCAGGCCGACCTGCAGCAGGCCGCGGATCGCTGCGCCGGTCTGGATGGCCGCGTAGTGGGTGCCGCCTTCGTCCACGGCCAGGCTGTCCTGGCCGCTGAGCACGCGGCTGATCAGGGGCGTTTCCTTGACCTGCAGGCTGGTGGTGGTGCGGAACGGGTTGGCGTACTTGACCTCGAGTTTGCCCTGCTCGTCTTTCAGCAGTACCGCGCAACTGCTGAACTGGGCGTCGTTCACCATGGTAAGCGCGGTTTCCTTGAACACTTCGTTGATGTCCTCGAGCTCAAGCAGCCGCTTGGTGAGCAGCGGGATGGCGCGCAGCACTTCCGAGAGCGCGCCCACGCGGGTGTTTGCCTCAAGCACCTCGAGGCTCTTGCGCTGGGCCTCCTTGGCCGACTGCTGGGCGGCCAGGGTCAGCTCGCGGTTGAACTCGGACTCGTTGCGCAGCTTGATCTCGAGCTTTACCTGCTCGCTCACGTCGCGGGCGCTGCCCACCTGCACGATGCGGCCCATGTAGCGGATCAGCGTGAAGCGCACTTCCAGGTGGCGCACCTCGCCGTCGGGGCGCACGACGCGAAAGCGCGCCACGCCGCTGTCGCCCGGCTGGCTTACGGACGCGCGGTGGCTGCGCACCAGCTCGCGGTCGGATTCGTGGATGATCGAGGTGGTCGCGACCGGGCGCCGCGCCTCCACCAGCTGTTCGCGGGTGTAGCCCAGCAGCTCGCACATCGCCGGGTTCACCTTGATGAACACGTCGGCCTCGGGGTCAAGCACGTACTGCCCGTCCACCGCGGTGTCGAAGTGGAGGTGCAGCAGGCTGGGTGACTCCGTGACCGACGTGTCGCTTTCCATGCGCCTTCAGTTCGGGCGCATCAGTCCTCCGCACTCAGGACCTTGCGCTCGCTTGGTGCGACGGCCGTGTCGAACACCCTCACAGAGGGGTCGCGCCGCACCGCAATGACGTCCGCCCGTACTTCAATGGGCAGTTGCTCCGCGGGGTCCTCTTCGGGGGCCTCCGCGACGTCCACCGCCTGTGACACCGGCAGCTCGGGCTCGGCTTCCGGCTCAAGCTCTGCTACCGGTTCCGGCTCAGGCTCGGCAGCTACCACCGGTTCCGGTTCGGGTTCCGGCTCGAACACCGGCACGACCTCGGCAACCAGCGGCGCCCTCGCACTCAGCGGAATCGCCGGCCCCGCCAGGCCCCTGCCCGAATCCTGTGCCGCCTCGGGCGCCGTTACGCGCGGCCTGGCAAGCCTGGCGCGCAGCACATCGAAGCCCACCCAGGCCACCAGCCCGGCCGCCGCGGTGAACGCGACGTAAGGTACATATTCTACAATCAGAACGGTCATGTCTCGACACCTCGTCGTTAGCCCTTGCCCCCAGTGTCGCGGGGGCATAGATTTCCCGGCATGACTCAAGTTCTTGCGGTCATCCCGGCCCGCCTCGCCTCCACGCGCCTGCCCCGCAAGGTGCTGCTGGACAAAACGGGAAAAACCCTCATCCAGCACGTCTGGGAGGGCGCGAAAGCCTGCACTGCTATCGACCGGATCGTGGTCGCAACTGATGCCGAAGAAGTGATGAAGGCCGTAAAAGCCTTCGGCGGCGAAGCGGTGATGACCTCGCCGTCCTGCGCCAGCGGCACCGACCGCGTGGCCGAGGCCGCGCGGCACTTTCCCGACGCGAAGATCGTGGTGAACGTGCAGGGCGACGAGCCCGAGATGTCGCCCGAGCCCCTGTACGCGCTGGTGGAGGGCATGCAGGCGAACCCGGACGCCGACATGGGCACCATCGCCGTGCCCTGGCCCCAGGGTGTGCCGCTGTCTGAGCCCGGCTTCGTGAAGCTGGTGACCGACCGCCAGGGTTACGCGCTGTACTTCAGCCGCAGCCCCGTGCCGTTCTATCGCGACACGCCCGACACGCCGCCGCATGGCGACCGCCCCGACGGGCAGCCCCGCTACCTGAAGCACGTCGGTCTGTACGCGTTCAAAGCGCCGTTCCTGCAGGAATATGCGGCCATGGCCCAGACGCCGCTGGAGCAGGCGGAAGCCCTTGAGCAGTTACGCGCCCTGGAAAACGGCCGGCGCATCGCGGTGTTCGTCAGCCGCTACACGGGCTACGAGGTGAACACCCCCGCCGACTACGAGGCGTTCGTGGCGCGGCAATCAAGATAGAGCCCCGCCCGAAAGAGCGGGGACACGCGGGCCTGCCCGCGTGAACGGCTTTCCGCCGCGCTGACGCGGCGGTCCCCGGCGTTTCCGCCGGGGCTCTACTCCCCCGCGCCCGGCAGGGTGGCGGTGCGGGCGGATTCCCGCATGCGGGCGATTTCGTCAATCACGCCGGCCGTGGTGTCGCGGCGCGGCTCCAACTCTTTACGTGTCAAGTCCTCGGCGTCTTCCTGCTTGAGGCGGCTGGCTGCCTCCTGCAGCAGCGCGGCCATGCGCTTCTGTTCGAGCTCAGCGGTACCCAGCCGGGTTTCCAGCCGCTTCACCTCGGCTTCCAGTTCCGGGATGCGCGGGTCCTGGGGCAGGTCGGGCGGGCCGCTCAATGCGTTGAACAGGATGTAGACGATGCACACGAACAGCGCAAAGCCCAGCGTGCCGATGCCCATGCCGGTCATGCGCCTCCTGCCGGCAACGGCCGGGCGCGGCGCGAGCGCCGGGTCTTCCCAGGGCCTGTACTTCGCGGGCGCCTGACCGGCGTCCGGCTCGCGTTCGACCTCGCTTGTGGGCTCGAGGCTCAGTCCCGAGTCGTCGTTTCCGTTCCAGGCCGTGGGTTCGCCGCCGGGCACCAGCTCCCAGAGCGCATGCTTTTCCAGGCCGGGGATGGTCTTCTGCAGGGCCGCCAGCTCGCGCGGCAGATCCTTGGCCGCGGGCCGGTCAGCGGGCCGCTTGGCGAGCATCTTGCGCACCAGGTCCTGCAGGGCACCCGGCAGCTCGCCTCCGTCAAGGCCGCGCGGCTCGACCTCGACGTGCATGCGCAGCACCTCGACGGGGTCGGAGTTCTCGAACGGCAGCTTGCCCAGCAGCGCGCGGTACATGGTCACGCCCAGCGAGTACACGTCCGCCTGGGTGTCGATCTCCGGGCTGATCGCCGCCTCGGGCGCCATGTAGGCCGGCGTGCCCTGCGCCACCATGGGCGAGGTCAGGTTGGTCGCGCCCACCGGCCGCGCCAGGCCGAGGTCGCAGAGCTTCACGCGGCCTTTGCGATCGATCATGATGTTGTCGGGCTTGATGTCGCGGTGCACCAGGCCGACCTTGCCGATGTAGGCGACGGCGTCGGCGATCAGGCGGGCGATCTCGATGGCGTGCGGCAGCTCAAGCTTGGGGCGAATGCGCAGCACCTGGCCGAGGCTGACGCCCGAGACGTACTCCATCACCATGTAGACGTTGGAGCCCTTCTTGTTGATGTCGAAGGCGCGCACGATGTTGCGGTGCTGCACCTTGCTGGCGACGCGGGCCTCGCGCAGGAAACGCTGGATGTATTCGCGGTTTGCGCTGAGCGCCTTGCTCAGGATCTTCACCGCCACCACGCGCCGCAGGCTGGGCTGCCAGGCGCGGTACACGCTGCCGCGCCCGCCGCGCCCCACCATGTTCAGCAGCATCAGGCCGGGCAGCTGGGGCTCAAGGCCCTCGAGCTGGTTGTTGCCGATCAGGGTGATCAGGTCTTCGACCACTTCCTCGGGCAGCAGCTTCTCGCGCCCCAGGTACTGCAGCAGCGGGCCGTGCTTCTCGAGGCTCCAGCGCGAGTTGACAAGCTCGACCTCGGCCGCGGACAGGAAGCCCTTGGCGTTCAGGTAACGCAGGATCTCGTCAGGTTTCAGGACGGGCACAGAAACTCCCGGGGGAGCCCAAGTATAGCCCCCCACCACCACACACAAAAGCTCATGCGGCACGGGAAAGCGGAGGGGGCCGGGTTTTTCCCGGCCCCCTTGCTGGTTACTTGGGCTTGGTGGGCGCGCTGGGCGGCCTTTGGCCCGGCAGGAACTTGGGCTCGATCCCCTTGTCCAGCGCACGGCGGTAGGCCGCGCCGAAATCGCCGATCCTGGCCTGGCTGCGCACGATGCTCAGGCTGCCGTCGAAGCGGGTCTTGATGGAGCCCGGCGCGTTGTTGCCGCGGCCGTAGTAGTTGGAAAGCTTGAGGGTGGGCATCGACTCGCCTTCGCGCACCCAGCTTTCCATCACGACCTTCTTGTCTTCCTTCATCTGCTCGGTGCGGATGTAGTACTCCCAGGCATAGGTCAGCACGATCACGTCGTCGCGGGCCGACTTGGCCTGCGCGTAGGCCTGGGGCCAGATCTGCACGGCGTAGACGCTGCTGGTGTCGACGTCGGCCAGCAGCTGGTCGGTCAGCTCGATCCACTTGACGATGAAGTCCGTGCGGTATTCGGCCCACTTGGCGACGTCCAGGATGATCGCGTCACCGTCCTTCTCCGTGAACTTCTCGGCGTCGAACTTGTCCTGCTCTTCCTTGGTGCGCAGGTAGTCGAAAGCCGCCTTCATCGCCTCGGGCGGGAAGTACTTCCACTGCTCGGCGCGCGTATCCCACTTCGCCTTGCGGCCGCCGGGCGCGGCGTCAACCTCGGCCAGCTTCTGCTTGCGGGCCAGGCTTGCGGCACGGTTGTCCTTCTTCTCGATCGCCTCCCAGGCCTGGTAGGCCGGGGCGTTGATGGAATGGTAGCCGGTGTACAGCAGGTGACCGTCCAGCATGCTCCAGTAGCGGAAGGTCAGGTAATCATGCAGCTTGGCGATCTGCTGCAGGATCGCCATGCGCGCGGCAACCGAGCTGTTGTGAAGCTTGACCTCGGCCTTGCTGGTGCGTCCCTTGAACTGCTCAATCAGCGCGGTGTTCTCGCGGCGGACGCGGGACTTGGTCTCGGCGGCCTGCTTTTTCCACTCTTCCTTCAGCTCCTCGAGTCTCTTGATCTCCTCGGGCTTGGCGTCTTTCCTGGTTTCGGCTTTCAGTTTCTGCTCGAGCTCGGCATCGACGACCTGGTCCACGTTGTCGAGTTCGTACTCGTACTTGATGAGCTGGTCCACCACCAGCATGTGGTAGCTCCAGACCATGTAGTTTGCGGGTTTGCGGTCGGTACCCTGCGCTGGCGCGATCAGCTCGAGGTTGCCGTCCTTGTAGATTTCACCGATCCACAGCAGCGAGGTGTCGTTGACCTCGCCGGTGATGTCCATCAGTTCGCGGTACACTTCCTCGTGAAGTTCGGGGTCTGCCATCACCTCGGTCCAGAACATCTCGTTGGTGTCGTTGTCCTCTACACCGCGCGCGCCGTACCAGTCCGAGCACCACTTGATCGACTGCTGCAGCTTGCTTTCCTGCGACTTGAACCGCACGCGCGCCACCAGCCGGTACACGCCGGGCGCCAGCGGCTTCTGCAGCACGGGCAGGCTGAAGCGCACCAGCCCGAAATTCCCCTCCGTCTGCGTCACGGTCACGGACATGTGCTGCCCCTCCACCAGGCGCCCCGGGTCCTTGGGGTCCAGCTTGGGCTCGAGCACCGCCTCGGTCTTGGGGTCGCGCATCAGCACGGTGTCGTAGTACAGCAGCTCAATGGCAACTCGCAGGCCCGTGAGCTGGCCCTTGGGCAGGTCGGTGCCCGGCGGCACGCGGTCGGCCTCGAAGTCGGTCCAGACCTCGCCGCTGACCTGCATGCCGTTCTGGACAAGCGCCAGGTTGGTGTTGCGGATGATGACGCGGTTCTGCGGGTAGACGTCCTCGGGCGGCTTGATCTCGGGCCGGACCAGCCGCACCCGCTCCATGGGGTAGCCGGTATAGACATCCTGCGCCAGAAGCGCGCCGGACAGCAGCGCCAACATCAGCGCCGCCGAAGTGAATCGAATTGCCATCTTTCTGTCCTCCTGGCCCCAGCCTGTTTTCCTGCGCGACCCCTGTGACGCCTAGTACTCGACCACGAAAGCGAGCTTGCGCGGCGGCGTCAACACCGTCACCTTCACCTCCAGCAGGTACGGCGTGACGTTGTTGACCACGATCTCCTTGCCCACCCGGAAGTGCACGCGGTACATCAGCAAACCGACCTTGTTGCCCGAGGGCAGCAACGCGCCGCGCATGCTCATGCCGCCCGACGCCCAGTATTCGTCGGACTTGACGTCGGTCGCCTCGCGCCGTCCGGAGTTGCCGCGGTACTTGGCGCCGCTGATGTCGGTCTTTTCGCCACCCACCTTTGCGGTAGCGTAATCGTCCACGATGGCCCACTCCAGTTCGATGCCGGAGCTGGTGGCCAGGGTCAGGCCGCGGCCCCTGTAGGGATCCCAGTCCGGGCGCAGCTCGGTCCAGCTGATGGTGCCGAGGCGCACGGGCAGGGCGTGCAGCATGTTGTCGTCGCCCTGGATCGGCAGGAAGCCGTTCTCGTAGTAGCAGTCGTTGCCGTCGGCGTCGTAGCGGCTGTAGGGCCGGAACTGGGCGTCGGTTATCTCGATGTTGGCGCCGAGCACCTCGGCGCTGATGCGGAAGTCGTCAATGGTGGCGTTGGCCACAGCCACGATGTTTGAATCGAACTTGAAGACCGGGCGGGCGGGCTTCACCAGCTCGCCCTGGTCGTCGGCCTCTGAATAGTAGGTGGTGAATATGCCGCTGTCCTCGATGTCGAGCTGGCGACGGAAGATGCAGCCCACGGTCAGGCGGTCTTCCGGGTTGATCTCCAGCAGCATCGAGGTGGTGCGGTAGACGTCGTAACCCGGCGAGCCGGTGGGCTCTTCGGTGGGCAGAGGCTGGTCGGTCAACGGCGCGTGACGGCCGTCGTTGCGGTAGCCCTTGGGGGCGTTGATGTCGTCGTCCTTGTGGAACTCGACGGCCTGCACCTGGCGCCCGTCCAACCACAGGCGGTACGGGCTTTCCGTATTGCTGTTGTAGGTGAGGGTGAAGCGGTGCCAGTCGTGCGGGCGCAGCATGATGTTGCCCGTGCCGGCGCCGACGACGTAGCTGGCCTTGGACAGGTCGAGCCATGCGTCGGTGCGGGCGTACAGGAAGCCCTTGTTGCTGTTGCCGTAAGGCCCGCGGTCGTTGCAGATATCGTTGGTGCCGGTGTAGCCGCCCAGGGGCTTGGTGACGTCGAAGATGCGGCGCATGGCGACGCCGAACGGCTCGACGGTCGTGGACGTGCTGCCGGTCGCGCCGCCGCCGGTGATGGCGGCACCGAAGGCCTCTGAGAAATACAGGCGCGTGAAGCGCAGGATGCCGCCCGGCTCTTTGTAGACGAAGAACTGCACACCTTCAAAGTCGGCGTTGGCATTGCGGTTGGTGGAATCGGGAGCCTTCACCTGCGCGCTGTCGCGGAAGCGCCCGTAAGCGGTAGCGCCGAACAGAGCCGAGAAGTTGTGGCTGGCGGGATCGATTTCACCCAGCGCCACCACCACGTCGGCGCCCGTGTAGTTGGCGCCCTGGGGTGGCAGATCCCACTTGATCCAGAAGTCCACGGTGCCCTCGTAATACGGCATGTTGGAGCGGTGCTGGCGGTTGAACTCGGCATCGCGGTTGTGCTGGTCGCTGCCGCGGTAAGGCGGCGCCAGCCCGATCATGCGCTCACGCATCAGCGGGTCGCTTTCGGTGCCGCTGAGTGGATCGAGGTAACCGGCCTGCTTGGCGTCTTCCACGCCGTCGTCCTTGTCGGAGTCGCCCTGCCACGAGAACGGGCGGATGGGCTGGAACGGATTGTCCGAGTCCTGGGCGCCGCAAGGGTAACGCAGCAGCTTGAGGCGCGGCACGCGCGCCAGGCCGCGCACGCCGAAGCTGGTCTTCAGGCTGCGCTCCGAACGGGGGCGGATCTTCATGCCGCTGAGGAAGGCGCCGTCCGGCATCAGGGTGGAGTACTTGGTAGCCTGGTCGCCGCTGTCGGCGTTGTCGAACTCGTTGGCCAGCCCGCCGCCCCCGACGGCCAGCGCCTTTTCCGTGGAGCGCGGGGTGGCGGTGGAAATGAAGTCGTCAAACGCCGCGCCGGTTTCCCAGGGCAGGTGGCCCCAAGCCTCGTCACGGGCGAGCGCGTCACTGTTGACACCCTCGACCTTCACGTTGGGGAACTGTGTGGTCTTGCTGCGGGCGCGCAGGCTTTCATTGAAGCGGGCATGGAACGCCAGCGGGTACTGGTTTTCCTGGATGTCCGTGAAGGGCGTTTCGTCGCGCGGGTTCATGAACACGTAGCCGAAGTCGCCGGAGGCCGCGTTGGGCGGGTTGTGGCCCTTGACGCGGTCCTTGGCGGGGCTGGGCTCGCCGGGTTTGGCCTTCTGGTACGCGATCGCCCTGCCGTCGTCGAGCTGCGCCAGGTAATCGCCCTGGGGGCCGCTGTTCTTCTCCCAGACGCCCATGTCCAGCTCGTCGATGCTGAAGGGGCCGCTCTTGGTCTCGTTCTTGGTCAGTGCGGTGAGAGGCTCCGGCTTCGTGGGCGCGCTGCTGGTGGCACGGCGCACGAAATCGGCGCTGCTGGGCGCGGTGACCCAGTCGCGCTGGCTGGCGTGGCGCATCACCTCGTAGATCTGCACCACCGTGCGCACCTGGCGGCGCGCAACGGGCAGGCGCAGCTCGGCGGGGCCGGACGAAGTGGCATTTTCGCTCCCGGCCTCGGGCGCCATGATTTCGCCCTGGCTGACGATCTCGTAGACGCCCATGCTCGAGAAACAGATGGGGCTCGAGGTGGTGACCAGGTCCATGCGGTCGACGTTCATGTGCAGCGGGTAGTCGACGTTGTAGCGCGCGGTCAGGTTCACGGGGCTGAGCGCGGCGCGGATCATGTCCACGCAGCTCTTCCAGTACCAGGCGCGGAAGTCGGAGGGCGTCATGGCCGAGTCGCCCGACTTGATGGGGTTGGCGGCGTGCAGGCAGTTGGCGGGGTCGGGCAGCAGCTTCTTGGGGAAGCCGCCTTCAATGTTCTGGGGGTTGGGGCGCGACAGGTCGCTCCCGCTGCGGGGCACGCCGATCAGGTCCGGGGTGCGCACGTTGCTGCGGTCGCTGTCCGCCAGGCCCAGCAGGATGCCGCGGCAGAAGCGGGCGTCGAAGTCCTGCCAGCTGGTGAACGGGGCGCTGGCGCGCACCCGCATCACTTCATCGGCCAGCGCCGAGGCCAGGTCTTCGCCGCCGGCGCTGCTGCTGGTGCGGCCGCCGGAACCCGCCGTGGTGATGGGGCCGATCGGCACGAGCTGGAAGATGGCGCGGTTGTCTTCACCGCTGGGGTACCAGTTGGTTTCATCCTTGACGGTGCGGTTGTTCTGGCGACCCAGGTCCGGCGTGCCGGAGATCTGCGTCGGCACGTCGGCGCTGAACTTGTCCTTGATCAGCTTGTTGGTGTCGGTGATCTGGTCGTGCTTCTGGAAGAACAGCAGGCGCGCCTTGGCCTCCAGGTTCGCGAACAGGCACACCAGCACCGGCTTGGGCGCGGTGTTGATGTTGATCGGCGCCTTGCTGAAGCCCGTGGCGCTGGGCTGCCAGTCCGGCCAGCCATCACGGCCCTCTGAATCGGTGCGCGTGAAGCCCTCGCGGTTCAGCTCCACGGCCGTGAGCTTGAGCGGGTTGGCGCTGGCGTCGTCGTCGACTTCGTTGTTGGCGTCGCAGTAGTCGCGGTACTTGTTGTCGACCCAGCTGTTGACGGTGATGAAGTTCATCGCCAGCTCGTACATGCGCTCGCCGTTCTCGAAGCCCTGCCAGATCGGGCGCAGCTGCTCCTTGCTGCTGAAAATCCAGCCGTTTTCCTCGCCCACGCGCACGAATTCCTGCACCACTTCGGCGGGCAGCGGGTTGTCGCGCCCGTCGGGTGTTGGTTTGCCGCGGTTGAGCCACGAGTCGATGGCCTTGCCGAGGGTCAGCAGCACCTGCTCGAGTCGCTTGTCGCGGAAGTTGTTGATGTTCAGCAGGCTGGCGGCGTCCACGACGCGCACGCGGAAGTAATCCCCCAGCGGCTCGTAGGTGCCGGCGGGGCCGTACGGATTCTCCCCGGCGCGCCCCACGTCCTTGTTGGGGACCTGGTTCACGTTGATGCCGTCGGCATGGAAGCCGGTGACCGTGCGGGCGAAGTTCGGCTGGTTCTTGTCCGTGCCGTAATTGGTCTCGTCGCCGCCCCGGTTGTTGTCGCCGTTGAAGTCGACCCAGTTGCCGTCGCCGGTGTTCGCGGCCGAGGTTTTTGAGGCCGCACGGTTCCAGCTCACGGCCGGATCGGCGCCGTCCAGGGGCTGCAGCGAGTAGCGGCGCGGGTCGTACTCGGTGCCCGCGTCGTCCAGGCCGGCGACACTGGGGCCGATGCCCTCGTAGTGCTTGGTGATCGCCTCGGCGCGCAGGCGCGCGATCGAGTACTCGACGCCGTCCAGCGCAAGGTCCAGCGCGCGCTGGCGATCGAGGTAGTTGGCGGCAGCGCGGCGCTCGGAGAGCGTCACGAAGCTGAAGGACGTGCCGATGACGAACAGCGCCACCAGCAGGCCCAGCACCACCACAAGCATGGTTCCCCGTCGATTCTGACGGGCAGTATGGATTCGATGACTCACGTCTAGCCTCCGTTGACCAGGCAGAGGGACTGCAGTTGGGGATTCTTGATGGCGCGCTCGCACCGAGCCCGCCATCGAAAATCCGCTTCCGCTCAGGCGTCCAGGTACGTGCCCCCCGCCGCGTCCGCCAGCCGCTTGTAATACTCTTTCTCGTCGCCCGACAGCCCCACCCCGGTGATGTCCAGGGTGGTTTTCTTGCCGGCCGCGCGCCACTTCTTCACCTGTGCCAGCAGGAACTCGCCCGCATTCTTGTGCTGTTTGCGCTCGCGTTCGAGCTCTTCGCTGAGGCCCTCGGGCTCGCCGGGCATGCTGCCGACGATCATGGTAGCCGAGTCGGGCCCCTGCTCGAAGCATTCGCGCAGCATGTTGAAGAGGTCGTTGTCTCCCTTGGCTTCCAGTTTCTTGAGCCACTCCTTGGCGCGCCGGGCGTTGTCCTCGGTGGCGGCCTGCAGCTCGCCGCCGGCGGCGAAGTCCTGCACGCTGCCGAAGGTGACGATGTTGAAGCGCAGGCGCGGGTCCTTGCGTTTGGCCAGGGCATCCAGCGAGCGCTCCATCTGCGCCACCATGTGCTCGAGGCGCGTGGTCTCGCGTGCGTCATCGACCGTGATGCTCTTGGACATGGCGTTGCTGATGTCCAGCAGATACACGCGCGTCTTCAGCTTGGTGTCTTCCGGCTTCGGCTGTTCACCGTCCGCCTTGCCTTCCGCCTTCTTGCCGCCGAACTTGATCTTGGGGTAGCTGGTCGGGCGGTCGTGACCGTCCTGCACGGCCTTGCCCTCTGCGGCGGGTGGCTCGGTCTTGCCCGGATCCTGCGCAAAACACAACGCGGCCGCCGGCAGCAGCAGGCAGCACGCAAGGGCAAGTCGGCCCAGCAGGCGCAGTTTCAGTTGATCCGGCATGGTTTCCGGCATTTCACCACAAGTGTCGGACTTTTCAAGGTTTGCGCTACCAGTTGCGGGTTACATGTGACACGGACCTGTGCTGTACTGGTGCAACCTTGGTGCCATCCGCAACGTCAGCAATGTGAAGAACGCTGGCGGCCTCGGGGTGGACGACGCAAACAGCTTTACCGCTATAAGTTACGACGCTGCCCTGGGGTGCAATCGACGCCAAGCGCTGTGCCGTCACAGCCGGCGTCGGGTTGCGGGCGTGACGCGGCAGTAACGCCGGGTCACCCGCGGGAAATTGTGCAAACGTCGTTGCCTGCTGGACGTATATAGAGTGTCATTCGTTGTCCTGTCATTCCGGAAGGGGTCGTGATGCGCGCGAAGTTGTCCGTCATTCTGTTCCTGTTGGCCGGTGTTGCGCTGCTTGGCGCCGGCTGCTCCAGCACCCCCGCGACCGACGAAGAAGCGGACGCCGGACGTCACTCCTACGTCGACGACGAGACGCTTGAAGCCTTTGACCGCGACCTGCGCGACCTGGCGTTTGCGGTGAACCGCGCCAATGAAAAAGAAGAGCGTGCGCTGCGCACCAAGATCAGCGAAAGCGCGCGCCTGTACCAGAAGGCGCTGATCTCGGCGCTTTACGACGACAGCTCAACGGCGCGCCGCGCGCTGGCCGCGGTGATGCTGGGCTTCACGGGTGACGCCACGGTGATTTCGCCGCTGATCGAGAAACTCAACGATGAAGACGAACCGGAGCGCGTGCGCCTCAATGCGGCGCTCGGACTCTCCACCATGGGCGACAAGCTGCGCGATTACGACCCGCACAAGACGCTGATGTCGGCGCTCAGCGCCCAGATGCAGAACCGCGAAGCCAGCTACAACATGCGGCGCGCGGCCATCATGTCCTACGCGGTGGCCTTCGACGGCGCCCAGAACGACAGCATCCTGCCCCTGCGCGACCGCTTCCTGAGCGACCCGGACGTGCGCGTGCAGATTGCCGCCATCACCGCCATGGGCGACATCGGCGACACCAACGCGGTGCCAGACCTCGCCGTGGTGGGCCTCGATCACCCGGAGCCGGACATCCGTGCCTCCTCGGCCGTGGCCCTGGGCAAGATCGCCGACCCCACCCGCGTGCTGCCGGCACTTTCCGCCGCCTGCCTTGACGACAACGCGCTGGTACGTCGCCAGGCCGTGGACGCGATCAGCAAGCACTACGGCAGCGACCCGGAGCGCGTGTACGCCACGCTGATCACCGGGCTCAGCGACTTCGACGAGCGCGTCCGCGAGTCGTCCGCGCTGGCGCTTTCGCGCATCAACGACGCGCGGGCGATTGACTCGCTGCTGCAAGCCACCGGCGACCGTGTTGCGCTGGTGCGTGAAGCCGCAGCGTTCTCGCTCGGTGAGCTGATCACTCCCGACCGCGAGAAAGAGGCATTCCCGCTGGTCGAGCTGCTGTCTGACCAGAACCCGGGCGTGCAGGCCGCCGCGTTGAACAGCCTGTGGCGCATAACAAAGGAAGATTTCGGCAGCGAGCAGACCCGCTGGCAGAAGTACTTCTACACCAAGTACCCCGAGATCGACCCCGCCAACATCTATGGCGACGGACCCAGGCCTCGGGTCACCTCCGGTATTTCCAACAGCGGCGCGCGCCGTACCACCACCACCAGCCAGCGCACCAACACGCAGCGCACCCAGCCGCGTACCAACACCACGCGCCCGCAGCAGTCCCGCAACACCGGCCGCACCAACACCACGCGGCGCTAGCCCCGCGATGAAGATCCCGGGCTGAACCGCGGGCCGGTTCAGCCCGGTTGCTTTGTGCCCGGCGCGGCCTGCCTGTGCGGTGATTTGTCACGCTGCAAAGGCCCGTAACTGCGGGCCATGGGGCCGCTTGCTTCCCCTGTGCGGCACTGCTAACGTGCCGCCCACACTCGGGCTCCGTGGCATCCAGGGACGCTGATGGAAGTTCTTTTCTGGCTCAGTTTCGTGGTGACGCTGCTCGGCGCGGCGATGATGATTACGCAGAAGCACGCGGTCTACGCGCTGCTTGGCCTGCTGATCGCCTTCGTCGGCTCGGCCGGCGTGTTCCTGGCGCTGGACGCCCCCTTCATTGCGGTATCCCAGATCCTGATTTACGCGGGCGCCCTGGCGGTGATGTTCCTGTTCGTGCTGATGTTCACCGACACGCGCACGGATGAAGACCAGGGCCTGCCCGGCGCCGTGGGCTCGCGCGCGGTGTGGGATCCGGCCCAGGCCAGGCCCCCGAAGAAGCGCAAGAAAGACGAGCCCCGTCCCCCGCTGCTTTCGGGCCTGGTGATGCCCAAGCCCATGGCGGTGGTGGTTTCGCTGGCGCTGCTGGTGTGCATGGTGGCGGTGATCGTGAAACTGCCCGCCAGCTACAACTCGTTCGGTGAGCTGCCTTCGGTGGACGGCGCTGTGATCGCTGCGGGTGAGGCCGCTCCCAACTACGACACCGGCCTGCGCCGCAGCGTGAAGCAGCCGGACGGCAGCTCGCTCGAGGTTCCGCGCCACGTGGGCTACGGCGACACCGCGGCGGTTTCTCACACGATTTTTGAGGGCTTTCCGCTGGCGTTCGAAGTGGTAAGCCTGCTGATCTTCGCGGCGCTGCTCGGCGCGGTGTTGCTGGCACGCCGCCACCTGACGAGCGTCCCGGGCGCACAGGAAGCAGGCAAGGAGCAGGAACATGCTTGAGCCCAAGGTGGTGCTGTTCCTGGCTTCGGTGCTGTTCTGCTGCGGCGTATACGGGGTGCTGTCGCGCAAGCATCTGATCATGATGCTGATGTCGCTCGAGCTGATGCTCAACGCGATCAACATCATGCTGGTTACCTTCTCGCGCCACTGGGCGGGCAAGGGTGCCGGCCTGATCGGCGCGCACTCGGGGCAGTTCTTCACGCTGATGGTCATGGCGGTGGCCGCCGCCGAGGTGGGCATCGGCCTTGCCATCATCGTGGCGATTTTCAGGCGCAAACACACGGCGGACGCCGACGCTGCCGCCGATCTCAAGGGCTGAGATGGACCTGTTCAACAATCCGAAGTTGCTGCTGTGGGCGGTGCCTCTGCTGCCCCTGTTCGGCTTCCTGATCAACGGACTGTTCGGGCGGCGCCTGAACCTGGCCGCCTCGGGCGGCGTTGCCGCGACCTCGGTGCTGTTGTCGTTCGTGTGCGCGGTGGGCCTGTTCGTGTACCACCTGGACATGAACCGCAGCCAGGCAATCTCGACTTCGGCCTTCACCTGGATGTCGGTGGGCGACTTCCAGATCAACTTCGCGCTGCTGCTGGACCACCTGAGCAGCGTGTACATGCTGGTAATCACCGGTGTGGGCAGCCTGATCCACATCTACAGTATCGGCTACATGAGCCACGACGAGGGTTACGCGCGCTACTTCGCGTACCTGAACCTGTTCGTGTTCAGCATGCTGATGCTGGTGCTGGGCGACAGCCTGGTCACCCTGTTCATGGGCTGGGAAGGCGTGGGCCTGTGCAGCTACCTGCTGATCGGCTTCTGGTACAAGGACCGCAACAACGCCATCGCCGGCAAGAAGGCCTTCATCGCCAACCGCATCGGCGACTTCGGCTTCATGATCGGCATGTTCCTGATCTTCTGGCACTTCGGCACCCTCAGCTACACCGGTCTGCTCAGCCAGGCGGGCGCGATCGCCGCGGCCGATACCACCCTGCTGAACGCCGCCTGCATCTGCCTGTTCATCGGCGCCTGCGGCAAGTCGGCCCAGATTCCGCTGTACGTCTGGCTGCCTGACGCCATGGCCGGTCCCACGCCGGTCAGCGCGCTGATCCACGCCGCCACCATGGTTACCGCCGGCATCTACATGGTTGCGCGCCTGAACTTCGTGTTCGTGCACGCAGAACTGGCGATGGACATCGTGGCGATCGTCGGCGGCGTGACCGCGCTGTTCGCCGGCAGCATCGGCCTGGTACAGCGCGACATCAAGAAGGTGCTGGCATACTCGACCGTCAGCCAGCTCGGCTTCATGTTCATGGCCGCGGGGCTGGGCGCTTTCCATATCGCGGTGTTCCATGTGTTCACGCACGCCTTCTTCAAGGCGCTGCTGTTCCTGGGCTCCGGCTCGGTGATCCATGCCCTTGAGCATTCCCTGGGCCACGGCAATCCGGACAGCCAGGACATGTGGAAGATGGGCGGCCTCAAAGAGAAAATGCCCATCACCTGCTACACCATGTTCATCGGCTCGCTGGCCCTGGCGGGCATCCCGGTGTTCTCGGGCTTCTTCAGCAAGGACGCCATCCTGTACACCGCGTTCCATCGCGGCGACGGGCTCGGCTGGCTGATCTACGGCCTGGGGGTGGCGGCCGCCGTCTGCACCGCGTTCTACAGCGCGCGCCTGATGGGCCTGACCTTCTTCGGCAAGTGGCGCGGCAACGAACACGCCTACGCACACGCCGACGAGTCGCCGCGCAGCATGACCATGCCGCTGATGATCCTGGCCGTGCTGGCGTTCGGCGCCGGCTGGCTGATCACCCCGGCCGCGTGGTTCCACTTCACCCCGTTCAGCGACTGGCTGGCGCCGACCTGGGCCGCGGCACAGGCCACCCTGGCGGACGGATCGCACTTCAAGCTGAGCGCGGAGCACGACGCGGCCGCAATCACCGCGGAGTGGATCAACATGATCATCAGCTCGGTGATCGCCGGCGGTGTCTTCCTCTTCGCGTTCTTCATCTACAAGAACCCGGCGAACATTGAGAAGGTGAGGAAGCTTGCCTTCAGCGGCGAGGGCGACGCCCAGCGCATGACGCCCTGGTACAAGCTGCTGCTGAACAAGTACTACGTGGACGAGATCTACGAGAAGTTCGTGATCGGACCGGTGCGCATCGCGAGCGACGTGCTGTTCGTGGTGGTAGACGTGATCGTGATTGACCTGCTGTTCGTCAACGGCAGCGCCATGCTGGTCAAGGCCAGCAGCGACCTCGGTCGCAGGCTGCAGACCGGCCTGGTGCGTCACTACCTGTACGCCTTCGCGGTCGGCATGGTGGTGCTGAGCGCGCTGTTCCTGCTGATGGCCGGGCAGAAGTAAGATCCAGAGGTCACAGGCCAGAGATCAGCGGTCAGGGTTGTGCAAGTCGCCCTTTCCCCGGCCCTGACCGCTGAACTATGACCTCTAGGCCAGAACAAAGAACTGCATCGTGACCACGAACGCGTTGTGCAGCGCGTGGTACAGCACGCCGGGCCAGATGCTGCGGGTGTGGGCATAGAGCGCCGTCAGGATCAGCGACAACAGCGTCAGCGGCAGGATGCCGACCGTCCACTGCCACACGTTGTGCGCCGCCACGAAAGCGCTCACGCTGAACAGCAGCGCGATGATCGCCCCCGGGTGCCTCCAGCCTCCGCTGCTTCCCAGCGGCGTGAGCAGCCGCCGCGTGCCCCCGAACAGCACCACCCGGAACACGAACTCTTCCATCAGGGGCGCGGCCACCACGGCCATGATGTACCAGGCCGCAATCCACAGCAGATCGCTGCGACTGCGCAGCAGCTTGAGCACGTCCTGCTGCACGATCGGCGCATCCAGCAGGTAGTGCAGTTGCGCCGAGCTGAACGAAGCCAGCTGCATCAGCGGAAAGGCCAGCAGCCACAGCAGCGGCACCCACTTCAACGCGCTGCGCGGTGCTGAAATCCATTCGCCGCGCGGTTCGTCCCCCGGCCGCCAGGGATGGTTCGCCAGCACGAAGATTGCAGTCAGCGCGAAGCCCGCCTGCACGCCGCCGGTGATCAGCGGGTCGCCAAGCGGCATCGGCTGGTCCAGGGCCATGATCACCACGGACGGCAGCACGAAACAGGCCAGCGCCAGGGGGAAACCCAGCACGGCCTCGCTGCGGCTTAGTCCGGAACTCGCCACGCCGAAGCGGCGCAACAGCAGGTACAGGCCGTAAGCGCCGCCGAACACGCCCAGCAGGCTGAGGGCGAACGCCACCCCGTGCAGGCCGGAAGCGACCTGGATGCGATCGGGCTCAAGCAGGTAGTCGGTGATAGAAGCCATCGGCGGTGATTTTGGATTTTAGATTTTGGATTCTCGATTGTCCCGGGCCAGCGAGCCAACGCAGCCGTCAGCACACCAGGCGCTCAACGAGTCGCCCTCCTCTGCCACAGCGGGACCAATCCAAAATCCAAAATCGATCAGTGCCTGAAGTGGCGCATGCCCGTGAACACCATGGCGATCCCGTGGTCGTTGCAGGCTTTGATCACTTCCTCGTCGCGCACGCTGCCGCCGGGCTGGATCACCGCGCTGATGCCGGCTTTCGCGGCCTTCTCGATACTGTCCGGGAACGGGAAGAAGGCGTCGCTGGCCAGCACCGCGCCTTTGGCCTTCTCGCCGGCGCGCAGCAGGGCGTGCTCGGTGGCGTCCACGCGGCTGGTCTGGCCGGCGCCGTAGCCGATCAGCGCCTTGTGGGCGGTGATGCAGATGGCGTTGCTCTTGTAATGCTTGCACAGGCCCCAGGCGAACAGCAGCTCTTTCATCGTGCGGTCGTCGGGCGCTTTCTCCGTCACCACTTTGCACTCGCCCGGCTGCACGAAGCGCGCGTCCACGCTCTGGGCCAGCATGCCGCCGTTGACGCTGCGGTACTCCACGGGCGGGTGCGCGCCGTGGGCCGGCGTTGCCTTCACCAGTCGGATCGACTTGCGCCACTTCTTCTTGCTCTTCTCGACCAGCGCCTCTACCGCGTCTTCGTCGAAGTCCGGCGCCACCACAGCCTCCAGGAACTTCTCGCCGGCGATCAGCTGCTCGGCCGTGGCAAGGTCAAATGGCCGGTTCAGGCCCACGATGCCGCCGAACGCCGACAGCGGGTCGCAGTCGTAGGCGCGCGCGAAAGCCTCGGCGATGCTGCCGCCGGTGGCCGCGCCGCAGGGGTTGGTGTGCTTGATCACGATGGCGTAGGGCTCATCGCTGATCTCGTTGGCCGCGCGCATGGCGGCGTCAAGATCGAGCAGGTTGTTGTAGCTGAGCTCTTTGCCGCTCAGCTGCACCAGGCCGCCCAGCCCCGCGGGATGACGGCCGGTGGCGTAGAACATCGCCTCCTGGTGCGGGTTTTCGCCGTAGCGCAGGCTGACGCCGTTCTTGAGCGCCAGCAGCTTCTGCGGCGCGAATTCGCTCGCGCCCTCTTCCAGGTGCGCCAGGTACTCGGCTATGGCGTGGTCGTACCAGGCCGTCATGCGGAAGGCCTTGCGGGCCAGCGCGCGGCGGGTGTTGAGGCCGAGGCGCCCGTCGTTGCCGTCGAGCTCCGCGCGCAGGCTTTCGTAGTCGGCGGGATCGGTCACGACGGCGACCGCGTCCTGGTTCTTCGCCGCGCTGCGTACCATGCTGGGACCGCCGATGTCGATGTTCTCGATGGCGTCTTCGCGAGAAACACCGGGCTTCGCAACTGTGGCTTCAAACGGGTAGAGGTTCACGATCACCATGTCGATCGGCGCAATGCCGTGCTCCTCGGCCGTTTTCATGTGCTCGGGCAGGTCACGGCGCGCCAGCAGGCCGCCGTGGACCTTGGGGTGCAGGGTTTTCACGCGGCCGTCGAGCATCTCGGGGAAGCCGGTGTGCTCACTGATATCTTTCACGCTCAACCCCGCCTCGCGCAGGGCCTTGGCGGTGCCACCCGTCGAGATCAGCTCGGCCCCCCACTGGCTGAGCGCCTTGCAGAACTCGACAACACCAGCCTTGTCGGAAACGGAAACCAGCACGCGGCGAATCGGCATCAGGTCCATGGTCAGCTCCAGGCGCATCAACTGCGCGGTTTGTAGCACACGTCGGCGATTCAGACAGGTGTGGAAAAGTCAGGAGGCAGGAGGCCGCGGCGGGCGGTTGGTGCGCGGCCGAGTTGCCCGGCTAGCCGGCGTCGAACCACTCGCCGAACAGGCGCTCCAGCTCGGCGCTATCCTGGGCGAAGGCGGTCTGGAAGGCCTGCTCGTCGCTGGCGGCCGACTTCAGGGCGGCGCAGAAATCGGGCAGGGCCGCGGCACGCTGCTCGCACAGGTAGCGGGTGAAGAAGTGGGCCAGGATCACCTGGGATTCGTCCGGGTCGCGTGCAACCAGCAGCTTGTCCAGCGCAGGCGCACGCCCCTCGCCGCGCAGCATGCGCAAGGTGCGTTTCCAGCGCCCGCTTTCGGAGGGCCCGCCCGCCTCGCCCGAGAATTCGGCCGTGGTGACGCGCCCCAGCAGGCGGCGCGTAAGGTTGCTGGCGAAGCCGACCTCGAACCACGGGTGCGTGGTCTCGCCGCAGCGTCGCCGCAGCTCGAAGATCGCCACCGCGTATACCACGCGCTCCATGCCCGCCCGGTCATCCTCTCCGTCCAGCAGCACCTCGACCTCTTTCTCCCCCACCACCCAGCGGTCCTCGGCCAGCCCGGGCATGCCGGGGTGCCGTGTTTCGCAGTAGGCCTTGTGCTCGGCTTCATTGGCAGCCAGCACCACGCGCAGGTTCTCGAGCTTGCCGCCCAGCAGCCCGGCGCTGAGGCCGGCGGCTGCGTACGCAAACTTACCGGCCTCGGCGTGGCGGCTGCCGCTTGCGATCACGGTAACTGCTCCGAACGCCATGCCCAGCGCCTCGGACTTCTTGAACACGCTGGAAGTCCATTCCGGCAAGGTATCCAGCGGCTTGGCTTCCGGCGTGGCTTCCAGCGCCCTGGCGGTGTCCTCGCGCTCGGCGGCCTCGCGCGGGCTGATCCAGTCCCCCACGTCGTCCTTCACCCAGCCCGCGCCCTTCAGCGCTTCCTCGTTCAGGGGTTCGTATTTCACCGCTTGTTCGCAGGCTGCACGGGCGTGCTGCGGCAGTCCCAGTTTTTCGGCATGGCGCGCCAGCTTGAGGTACTCGGCGGCCGCTTCGCGGTAGATCTTGTCGCGTTCGCGGGCGAAGTTTTCGCGGGCCTCGGGCTTCAGGTCACCGTCGCTTTCGGGCGGCGCCTTGCGCGGGTCAAGCACCCAGGCCTTTTCACCGTCCAGCTTCTTCAGGACGTAGCCCAGTTCTTTCATGGCCTTCTCGTGGTCGGGCACCAGGCGGCGCGCGCGCTCGCACTGGTCGCGCCCGGCGACGTTCAGCCCGTTCTTGAAGCACCAGCGCGCCAGGTTGACGTGGGCGTCGGCCACGGCGGCGGCGGTTTTATCCGCGCGCTCAAGGAACTTCGGGTCGACTTCCTGTGCCGCAAGCGCGCAGGCGAAGGCGAAGAGCAGGATCGGCAGGACGACGCGAGTCATTTCAATTTGCCGCTCTTGCGCGACTTCTTTTTGGCGCCCGGGGTTTTCACGCGGAAACTGCCCGACTCGTCTGACTGCTTCATGGTCGGGCGCTTCATCGTGGGGCGCTTGGTGGCCTTCTTGCGCGCCGTGGTCTCCTCGGCGTCCTCGACGTCGTCGGCGCCGACCACGCGATTGCGCCCGCGGTCCTTGGCGAGATACAGGGCGGCGTCGGCGCACATCACCAGCTCATGGGGCTCGGCGGCGTGGCGCGGGAAACAGCTGACGCCGAAGCTGGCGGTCACCCCGATCTTCTGGCCCTGGGGGCCGGTCACCACGACCTTGCGCTCGACGCCGACGCGCAGGCGCTCCGCCAGCTCCAGGGCGTGATCGTATTCGGTCTGGGGCAGGAGCAGGGCGAACTCTTCCCCGCCGTAGCGGGCGGGCAGGTCGGTGACGCGCACCAGCGCCGACAGCAGCAGCGCGGTCTGCTTCAGCACCATGTCGCCGGTCTGGTGGCCGTAGGTGTCGTTGAAGCCCTTGAAGTGGTCGATGTCGAGCATGACCAGGCTGAGCGGGTTGCCGTAGCGCACGGCGCGCTCGAGCTCGTTGCGCAGGACCTCCTGGAAGTGGCCGTGGTTGTAGAGGCGCGTGAGGCTGTCGCGCTGGGCGCGGTCCAGCACGTTCTGGAAGATCAGCCCGTTGTTGATGGCCAGCGCCGCCTGGTTGGCGAACATCTCGAGCATCATCAGGCGCTCGGGGCTGAAATCGCGCTTGCGGCTGGAGGCATCCACCACGATCACCCCGATGGCCTCGCGGTCAGCCAGCAGGGGCGCTGCGGCGAAGCGCTTGAGGGGGAAGTGCTTCGCGATTTCCGGGTGCACGCGCAGGCGCGCGTCTTCTTTCAGGGTCTCCTGGGTGACGGTCTCGCCGGTGCGCACCGCGTGGGCCAGCACGCTGAACTCGTCGGTCAGCGGCACTTTCACGCTGCGCACCACGCCGGACAGCTCTCCCCAGCGCTTGGCCAGCACGGGCTGTGTGGCCTCCAGCGATTTCTGCAGCGGCGCGTCGTGGCTGGTGAGCCCGCGCCAGATGCCCCAGGCGTCGCGCAGGCCGAGGCTGTCTACACAGACCTGGCCCACCAGGTTCTCGCGGTCCTGGTCCACGGTGAAGATCATGGCGAGGTCGTAGCCGCCGCCTTCGTCGCTGGTGAGCGCCGTGGCGATGATGAACAGGGCCTTCTCGAGGTCCATGGTCTTGCGCAACGCGTTGCTGACCTGCTGCAGGGCCAGCAGGTCTTCGTTCTGGTGTGCCAGCCGTTGCTTCAGCAGCGCGCGCTCGGTGACGTCCAGCCCGATCAGGCTGACGCCGGCCATGTGGGCGTCGTCGTCGAGAATCGGGTCCACTACGAAATCAAAGAAGTAGTCCTGCCCGGCCTCGGGGTCGGTGATCTTCACTTCCTTCACCTCGCCCGGCACGCCCAGCGCGATGGTGCGCTGAAACACGTGCCCGGTGTTTACCTCGCTGATCACCGGCAGCACTTCATCGTAGGCGCGCCCCAGCACCTCGGAAAAGGGCTTGCGGAACAGCCGCTCGGCCGCGCGGTTGTAGCGCACCACGCGCATGTTGGTGTCGAGCACGATGGAAACGATGGAGACCTGGTCGAAGATGCGCTTGGGCGGCGGGCCCCCCATGTCCACGGTACGAGTACGGCGCTCCAGCAAACGCTGAAGCGCCGTCTGGCGTGGGCGAATGGATGTCTCGTCTTCGTCGCTCATGGGTCGCAGCCGCAGGTGTACAGCATACCCGCGACGGCGACATAACCAACGGGCTGCCGTGCGCCGCGCAGGCTCACTTCTTCAAAGCCGCAAACTTCGCCAGCCCTTCCTTCATGAACGCAAGGAACTCTTCCTTGGTCATGTTCGGCCTGTCGGCGGGCCATTCCAGCTTTGATAGGATGTTCCCGTCGGTATCGAGCACCATGTAAACGGGGATCGACCCGCCGCCGGGGAAAAAGCGCTCGAACACCTCACGCGGTTTGATGTTTTTCTGGTCGTCGGTGTACTGGGCGATCAACACGAAGTCATCGCGCATCGACTCGAAGATGGCCGGTTCCGGCATGATGGACCGTTCCACGGTCCGGCAGTTCTTTCAGTTGAAGCCCGTGAAGTCGATGAACACCGGTTTGTTCTTTGCCTTGGCCTCGGCCATGCCGACGTCGAAATCCTTGTGCCAGGGCAGATCGTGGTGGTCGTAGCCCTTCTCGCCTCCCCCCACCGCCAGCTGGATTCCCCCGTCTTTCGGCGGCGGCGGCAGGATGCCCTCCAGCACGTTGCCGTACTTGGCGCCGAACAGGCCGGGGATCATGTACAGGCCGAAGCTCAGGAACAGCACCGCCAGCACGCCGCGGATCACGCCGATCTGCTTCGTTTCCTCGTGGTCGTGGGGCATGCGGAAGAAGCCGAACAGGTACAGAGAAGTCGCCACGCTGGCCGCGGCCCATACCGCGATCACCACGTAGCGGCTGATCCATTCCGCGGCCACGATGCCCCGGAAGGCCTGTTCCGCAGCGCTGAAGTACATGATGGCCAGCCCGACCTCAATGAAGCCGAACACCACCTTCATGGCGTTCATCCAGCCGCCCGACTTCGGCATTTTCTTCATCAGGCTGGGGAACTGGCCCATGATGAAGATGGGCAGCGCCATGCCCGTGCTGAAGGCCAGCATCGCGGCAGTCGGCACCCACACGCTGCCGGTGGCGGCCTGGGCCAGGAAAGTGCCGGCTATGGGGCCGGTGCAGGAGAAGCTGATCAGCGAGAACGCTGCGCCGCTGAAGAAGGCTTTGGCGTAGCCGTGGCCTTCTTTCTGGGCCGCCATCTGCTTCCTGGTGAACCACTGGGTCATGAAGGTGGGCACGCGCAGCTCAAACAGGCCCAGGAAGCTGAGCGCAAACACCAGGAACATGATGCCCAGCAGCATGTTCACATAACCGTTCGTCGCGATGTTCTGCGCCCCGGTAGCACCCAGCGCCAGCGAAGTAATCAGGCCGAAGACCGTGAAGGTGGCCACAATGCAGGTGCAGTAGATGAACGCTGTCAGCAGCGGCGACTTGCCCTTGTCGTGCTGGCTGACGAAGAAGCCGATGGTCAGCGGCAGCACCGGCAGCACGCAGGGCGTCAACAGCGTAATGATGCCCGCTCCGAAGGCCGCCAGCAGCAGCCAGATGAAGCCCTTTTGGGCGGGCGACTCAGCTTCGGTTGCTTTGCCCTGCGAGAGACTGGCGGTGGCTTCGGTAGTGGCGCTGGCCGCGCCCTCGGGTGAAATCTCGATGCTTGCCACCCAGCCGAACTTGCGGTCGAGCATGTCCGGGTTGTCCCGGTTGAACTGGGTGCAGCCCATGTCATCGCAGTATTGGCCGCTGACCACGCCGAAGGCACGCAGCACGCCGGGCCCGGCGTCCTGAGGCACCTTGAAGCGGTGCACGACCACGACTTCGCCCATCAGGTAGTAGTTGGTTTCTTCCAGTATCTCGTCGTAATGCTCGGTCCAGGCCGGGAACTCCCAGTCGCCCATGGCGACCAGGCCATCGTGGCCCTTCAGGGTAAGCGCCAGCGGCACCGCGAACTTGCTGGGCGTCTTCGGGTGGTGCAGGTGGTAGGGTTCGCCCTTGTCATTGGTCTTGAGCTTGAAGTGCAGCTCAAGCGTCACTTCACCGCCCGGCTTGATCTTGTTCGTGCTGAACTTCGCTTCGAAGTCAAAGCCCTTCTTCACCGGGTCCGTCGGCGGGCCGTACAGCCCTTCCGGCCAGGCGTCAGCCGCCTGCGGCAGTGCGGCTTTGGTGGGCTCCTCGGCGCGTACCGGCTGCACGGCCACGGGCTCGCCCTTGAGGAAGGCCACGAACTGGTTGGCCTTTTCCTTGGCGGGCAGCGTGGCGCCGCTGCGCCGCTGTACCTTGCCTTCCGTGTCCAGCACCGCGTAGTGCGGGATGCCGGCTGAGTCGTCCGGCTTGTACTTCTCCCAAACGGCGTTCGCCTTCGCGTCGCCCACGTCGGTCACGACGCTGACGATCACGAAACCCTTGAACAGCTCTTCCACTTCGCGAAGCGTGAAGACCTCACGCTCCATTTTCCGGCAGGGCCCTCAGTAGCGGCCGTTGAAATCCACAAGCAGGGGCTTGTTCTCGGCCTTGGCCTGGGCCAGGGCGTAATCGAAGTCCACGTAGAAGCCGTGCTCGTCGGTGGCGGAACTGGGGGCCGCGGGCTCGACGGCCAGTGTGGTCTCGACCTCGCCCTTGAACTCCTGCGCATCCTCGCCGGCATACAGCTCGACCGAGTAGCGGGCCTTGAGGTTCAGCTCACCCAAGGCGTCGGCGGGCACCTCGAAGCTGCAGGTGATGGTCACGCCATCGGGGTAGACCCACTCTTCGGAATCGTCATACACGTACCTGGTGGGCTCGGGCCAGGACTCCTCCTTGAGTGACAGGCCGGAAAGCACGGTCCACTTGATGTCCGGCGTGTTCCAGTAGCCTGGGTTGTCCTTGTGGCAGGCGAACCAGCCCCTGGGGTACGCGAACGCAAGCTTGACCGTGGCCGTGCCGCCCGCCGTGGCGGGCTCTGCGCTGAGTGTAGCGGTCAGCTTTGGCTGTTCTTTTGCCGGTGCGGGGGCGACCTCGCCGGCGACTTCAATACTGGCCGTAAACTCGGCTTCGGCCTGGAAGCAGCCGTTTTCGTCGCAGAACTGTGTGTCGTGCTTGCCGCGCAGTACCAGGGTGCCGGCGGCGTCTGCCGGAACTTCGAAGGTGTAGGCGATGTCGAAGGTGCCGCTGAGCTCCCACTCTTCGCTGAATTCGTCCACGTGTTTGTGGGGCTCGGGCCAGGTTTCCTTCAGCTGCTTCAGGCCTGCGAGTTCCGTCCACTTTACGTTGATGGGCCCGCTGTAACCCGGGTTGTCCTTGTGGTAGGCGTGGAAGCCATCGGGCACCGTGAAGCGCAGCTTGATGGTGTATTCTTTTCCGGGCTCAGCCAGGCCTTCGACGACAGGCGCAACGGAAACCGTCAGCCCTTCCTGGGCGACCAGCGCCGGCGACAGGGCCGCAAGCAGCAGCAGACAGGCGGCAACTCGCATGGAACTCCTTCCTTAGCATACGTCCCGCCGCACAACAGGACGCGTTCCCTATGCTACGAGACGGCGGCCTGATTTGGGCATGATTTTCTCGCCGCCCGTTTGCACTGACGGGCGGCTAAACTATCGTCCTTACCGACAACAGCCGCCACGGCGGCCTTATTCGCACCTTAGCGGACACTGATGCGCTACCTGCTGGTACTGATCGACGGTCTCGCCGATACCCCCCTGCAGGAGCTGGGCGGCAAAACGCCGCTGGAGGCCGCCAACGCCCCTGCCCTCGACAAACTGGCCAGCCACGGACGCCTGGGCACCATCCGCACCGTGCCCAGGGGCGAGGCCCCGGAAACCCTGGCCGCCCTGTTCACCGTTCTGGGCTATCCGCCCGGGCCTTACCTCACCGGCCGTGGCTACTACGAGGCCCTCTCGGCCGGGCTGATGCTGGGCGAAGAAGAATGGTGCTTCCGGCTGCAATTCGTGACGGAAGTCGACGGCAAGGTGGTGGACCCTCGCGCCGGGGGCCTGAGCGAAGAAGAAGGACGCGAGCTGCTGCGCGCCCTGGAAAGCCACTTCAAGCAGACCCGCATGCGCTTCGTGCAGGGGCGCGGCCACAACCACCTGCTGATTATCGACGGCACGGACTTCAATGGGCTGACCACCGTAAGCCCATTCAACATCCTGGACCTGCCCAAGGCCGAGCACCTGCCGGAGGGCCCGGGGCAGGAGTTGCTGCTGAAGGTGATGAACGAGGCGCCGGCCGTGCTGAAGAAGCACGAGGTCAACCGCGTGCGCGTTGACCTGAAGCAGAACCCGGCCAACGCCATCTGGATCTGGGGCGGCGGCGCCGCGGTGGACGTGCCCGGCTTCCAGAAAACCTTCGGCATCGAGGCCGCCATGGTCAGTTACAGCGACCTGTTTCGGGGCGTGGCGGTGGCGACGGGCCTGCGGGTGGTAAACCCGGGCGAGTCACCCTTCGTGCGCGACCCCAGCGGGCGCATGGCGGCGGTTACGTCGGACGACGCGGCAACCAAGGCGACGGAAACGGACGAGATCACGCGCATCCGGGAAAGCGCCGAGCAGGCCCTGGATGGAAACCAACTGGTGATCGCGCATTTCAGCGCGCCCGACGACCACAGCCACCAGGGCGATCCCAAGGGCAAGGTGCGCGCGATTGAACTGCTGGACAAACACTTCTTCAAGCCGCTGGCCAAGAAACTGGAGGCGGTGAAAGATGTCCGGCTGACCGTGGTGCCGACCCTGATGTCGCGCTGCGAGACGCGCCAGCACGACGAGCGCCCGGTGCCCTTCATGATGTGGGGCGAAGGCGTAGAAAGCCGCTGGCAGCTGACACTGACGGAAAGCAACGCCGAGGAGACCGGCATCAAGATCGATGACGGCACGCGGCTGATCGACTACATCATCAATGGGTTGTAAGGGGCCCAGGCCCAAGAGCAGCAAATGAGCGAGGCGTATCCAATCCTGTTTTCCGCCGAAGCCGTGCAGGAGCGCGTGGCTGAACTGGCGGCGCAGATCTCCGCCGACTACGCAGGCAAGCGCCTGCTGTGCCTGGTGGTGCTGCGCGGCGGCTTCTTCTTCGGAGCCGACCTGGTGCGCCAGCTGAAGGGCGTTGAGGTCGAGCTCGAGTTCGTGAAACTCGCCAGCTACACCGGGCGCGAAACGTCCGGCCGCCTGCTGGTGAGCGGCCCGCTGCCGCGCGTTTCGGGCTACGACGTGCTGGTGATCGAGGACCTGGTGGATACCGGCCTGACACTGTCGAACCTGCACGAGGCGCTGTTGGCGCAGGGTCCCAACTCGCTGCGCTACGCGATCGTGGTGGACAAGAAAGCCCGCCGCAAAATTCCCTTCGAGTGCGAATACGTCGCCTTTGACGTTCAAGCCGACACCTTCCTCGTCGGCTACGGCATGGACGACCAAAACAAAGGCCGCACGCTGCCGTACATCGGCACCGTGAAAACCTCGGCCTGACACCTTCCGTAATCGGTGCTGAGCGGCCAGTTGCCACTGGCAAGTCCGCCAGTTTTCCGGCACCTGCCTGCCGGATCTTTTGCATGTAAGTCCTGAAAAAATAATGGTTTACATGGAACCCGTGGACCCGGGACGGGGTCTAACAGTCAGAAGGGCCTGAAGAACAAACACGGGAGAAAGTCATGAAAACTCTGTTCGCAGCACTCGCCGGATTCGCCCTGATCGGTGCAATCGGCGCAACCCAGGTGGATGCCCAGGGCGTCCGCATCAGCATCAAGAAGGACAACAAGTCGGTCGAAGTGAACACCGGCCGCAACACACGCACCGAGGACTTCCGTAAACCCGAGCGTGTCGAGAAGAAGCCCAGCGGGCACTACATCACCGTGCAGAAGAAAGTCTGGGTCCCCGGCCACTACATCACTGAGCACAAGGACGTCTGGGTTCCCGGCCACTACGACCTGGTGAAGGAACGGCGCGTCGATCATTGCGGCAACGTCTTCTACGTCACCGTCAAGAAGTTCCACCCCGGCCACTACGAATGCCGCGAAGTGCAGACCTACGTGCCCGGCCGTTACGAGATTCGCGAAGAGCGCGTGTGGGTTGAAGACGACTGCGGCTGCGACGACGACAACGGCAGCGTCGGCCACGGCGGCGGCCATGACCACGGGAAGGGCAAAGGTCACGACAAGGGCCGCGGCAAAGGTCACGGCAAGCACTAGCACCGAACCCGGCGGCCGATGACGCCTACCTCCCCCGGGTGTCCCGCCGGCAGACACGGCCCCGACCGAGCAAGGTCGGGGCCGCTCGGTTTTAATCGCTGCGGCTGTAGTTTCCCGGCGTGCTTGGCAGAATGCGGGCATGAGCTGGGACTTCCGCCAACCGGGTACGCGCATCTGTGTCTGCTACGACGTAAGCAACGACGACGCCCTGAAACTGTGGCGCGAGTCGGAGCAGCCGAGCGTTGAGCAGTTGAAAGAAAAGCACGGCTGCGGCGACAACTGCGCCACGTGCATCCCCTACTTCCGCACGCTGCTGCGAGATTACCAGCGCGGCAAGTGGCCCAAGGGTGAGTCCGCCAGCGCCGGCACGGAATGGTTCGGGGCGAAGAAGAAATGAGAGCGTGCTGCTGGCTGATGAAGGTCGAGCCCGAGTCGTACACGATCGAGCAACTCGAGCGCGACGGGCAGACCTGCTGGGAAGGCGTGCGCAACTACCAGGCGCGCAACATCCTGCGCGACGACATGCAGCCCGGCGATCGTGTGCTGTTCTATGCCAGCAACGCCGAGCCTTCCGGCGTGGCGGGTGTGGCCGAGGTCAGCCGCGGGGGCTACCCGGACCATTTCGCCTGGGACAAGACCCACGACTACTACGATCCCAAGAGCGACCCGGAAAATCCCACCTGGTACATGGTGGACATTCGCTTCGTTGAAAAGTTCCCCGCGGTCGTTTCACTGGATACGCTGAAGGCCACACCCGGGCTCGAGAACATGATGGTGACCAGGCGCGGCATGCGCCTTTCCGTGCAGCCGGTGACACCCGAAGAGTTCGAGATCGTGCTGGCGCTGGGACGCGCAGCCGCGGCGCCGGCGGCCAGGGCGAAGGTAAAGCGCGCCAAGTCGACCGCGCGCAAGCCGCTGCGCAAGAAAAGCTGAATGCGATTTCTGAACCGCAAATGGGCAGAGGGTGGCTACGACGATGACACGACCCACCTGTACCTGGGCGTCTACCTTCGTCACCTGGAGGACATTGCCCCCGACGCGCCGCAGAACGTGCGGGTACTGGGCGCCGTCAGCCAGGGCCACAACCTGGCCGGGACGGAAGTGGCAGCCACCCGGCTGGACCGCGATGCGAAAGTCTTCCACCTGGTCATCACCGTGCGCACCATTGAGGGCGACGGCTTCATGGAGATCCGCTATGAGGGGATCGACCCGGATGCCGTGGACGAACATGCCTTCGATGGCGTGGATTACCTGCTGACCGACGAACTCGACATCGCGCCCGGCGGGGAACTGTACGAGCACCGCATACTGCTCAGCCCTGACGGAGAGTTCGTGATCCGCTTCAAGGACCTGCAACTCAAGCTGAGTCGGCCCGAGGGCGATGAGGAATGACAAGAGCCGGTCGGTTGACCGGCTCTTCCTCAAGGGGTATTGGCTGCGGAGGGGCTGCAGCCCGAGGCCGCTAGCTGTTGGGCTTGTCCTCTTCCTTCGTTGCCGCGTCCGGATCGTTGCCGTTGTTCTGCGGGACCTGCTTCACCTTTTTGGCCGGCGGATCATCAACCCGCTTGAGCTTGTCCTTGTTGGTGTTGGGGCAGTCGGGCGTGCCGGTGGCGCCGCCGGGAACCGGCTTGGGCTGAGGGTTCTTCGGCTCGACGGGCGGGCGCATCAGGCGGTAGAAGTACTCACGCCACTGCTCATAGCTTTCGGCAACCAGCGCCGCGCGATCGGCGTGCGCGTTGATTGCATCGGGCGTCAGCTCGGACACGTCAATACATGCGATCTCAACCTCGCCCGCCATCTTGACGATCGCGGCCCCTTCCAACCTGGGGTTGGCGATCGCGCTGCGCAGCCAGGCCACCACGCTGTCCGTGCCGGCCGCGTGCTGCAGCAGTTTCTCGAGCTTGCCGGGCAGTTTGCTGAGCAGATAGTTGCGCTCGGCGTTCGAGTTGAACTGGCGCGCCTGCAGGTCCGGCTCAAGGGCCTGCATCACGGTCTGGCCGCGTGACTCGCCGCTCCAGTCGGGCAGGCTGACGCGCTTGGCCCTGGGCTGGCTGAACTCTTTGCCGAACTCGATGGACGACTCGTAACCGCTGGTTTCGTCAAGCAGCAATGAGCCGAAGCTGTCATGGGTGATCGTGGCGAAGCCGGCGGCCTTGGTGATGTTCAGACTGCGGCGCTTGCGCTCCAGGATCGTGGTGCCCTGCATCACGAACAGCGTGTAGTCTTCGCATTTCACTTCCAGAGAGCCGCCGCCGTGGCGCATGGCGCGGTCAAGGGAAAGCTGTCCCTTTTCACTGCCGTCGTACTGCTCAAGCGTCAGGGCGTTGCCGGCGCTGATCACCACCTGTGTGTCGCGCCCCAGCGTGACGTCGCCGCCTTCCAGTTGCAGCAGCACCACCGCGCCGTACCTGGTGCGGATCCGGTCGCCGCTGTGCAGTTCCTGGTCCTGCAGCCGCGTGCTTGTACCGTCCGCGTTCACCAGATCGGCGCGCCCCGACATCACCAGCAGCTTGCCCACCACCTCGCGCTTCGAAGGCTCTGCCTGGGTTTTGTCTTCCGGAGTTTCGGGCCGGAGCTGTTCGACTACGTCGCCCCCGGCTTCGGGCTCGGGCTGCGGCGCGGGCTCGTTCTCGACGACCTCGTCCGGCTCAGGCTCGCGCGAATCCTCCGGCGTCCTGGGCGCTGGAACATCCTTCACCTCACGCTTCGCCGGCTGCGGAAGCGGCGCGCTTTCGTTGCCTTCATTTTCCGGGACAGCTATACTTGAGCCATCAGGCCGAACGCGGTCGCCATCAGGCGCCTGCTGTTCGTTTGAACCGAGCGGCTGAGGGGTGGGAGAGTCGGTGCGGTTGAACTCTCCCCTGTCGGGAACTCCCCGACGCCCCTCAGCCAATGCTTTTCCATCATCCGTCAACGCTTCCGGCGAGCCCTGCGTGCCGATGCCCGCGCGCGCGAACGCGCCGCTGAACACACCGACCGCAAGCATCACCGCCGCCGCCGCGCTGACCGCGGCGATGATCGCATAGATGCGCACCGTGCGGCGCGCCGGGCCGTTGGTCGTCAGCAGGCGGCCATTGTGGGCGCGCTGCTCAGGCAGCCGGACGTTTTCGAGGCTGGTATCGCTGGGAACTTCGACTCCCTGCACGCGCCGCATCACATGGGCGCTGAAATCAACCGGCAGGGCAAGCTGGCGGAACAGGCTCTCCGTGGAGCTGTGAACCGCCTGCATGTCCTCGAACTCGGACCGCAGCAGCGGGTTGGCGCGCAGGATGCGGGCAAGCTGTTCACGCTCAGCGGCGGACGCAAGCCCGTCGATAGCGCGGTTCATCAGCAACTCAGCCTGCTCGCGTTTCATGCTAAAGGCCCGAATCCCATGCGGTTACGCTTCCTGTCTTGGGTGGCTCAGGGACGCGACCGCTTACAGCCCTGATTGGATTATTTTCACGCTCACGAGGCCCGAAATGTGTCACGAGTCAATGTCCGGCATCAGCTCTTTCATCGCCGCACCCAGGGACTTGCGGGCGCGGTGCATGCAAACCTCGACAGCACCTACAGATAGGCCGAGATCCTCGGCGATCTGCGGGTACTCAAGCCCCTCAAGATAGCGCTTCACCAGCACCGCCCGGTAGCGTTCGGACAGCCCGGCCAGCGCCTTGTACAAAACCTCATGGCGTTCCTGCTGCTCGGCTGACTGCAGGGGGTCCAGGCCGGTCAATTCGACGTCCATGCCGTCGGGCATGCCGGCCATCTTGCGGCGCTTGTAGTGGTCGCGAACGAGGTTGCCGGCGATGCCCATCAGCCAGGATTTCAGGCGCTGGTGGTCCTTCAGGCGGGGCAGGTTTTCGTAGCCGATCAGGAAGGTCTCTTGCGCCAGGTCCTGGGCGACGCCGACGTCGCTGATCTTGCGCAGCATGAAGCCGTAGACGAGCCGTTCAAAACGCTTCACGACGTGCTCATAGAACGAGCTTTCGCCGCGCAGGATGCGCTTGACCAGTTCTTCGTCGGAAAGTGCCGTCATGCCAGTCTTTCCCCGGCCCCCAATGCGCGAGGAAAGCCCACCAAGTTGATAGAGGGTATCACCTGATACGAACGGGCGGCGGGCAAACGAAGTTCAATGCACAACAAGCTTTACGAAAACGGGAAGGGGCAGAAGGCGTGTACGGTTTCGCGACAGGCAACAAGAGCCGCAAGCGCCAGCGCGCGGGACTCTGCGTGCGGGCATCGGCCGCGCGCTGGCGCTTGCGGCTCCTGTTCCCTTCAACAACAAAGCCCTCCGCGGATGCGAAGGGCTTTGCGAGTTTCGGAAGTCAAACCTAGCGGGACAGCATTTCGACCACCAGGCGCTCGTTCGCGATCATCGGGATGTCCTTGCGACCCGGGATCTGGATCAGCTCGCCTTCCAGCTTGTTGAAGTCCACCTTCACGTAGCTGACGGAGGCGTTCTTCTGCGCGGCCGCTTCCTGCACCTGGATGTGGTTCTTGCTCTTGGTGCGGATGGCGACTTTGTCGCCGACACTTACCGTGAAGGAAGCGCGGTCAACCTTCTTGCCGTTGACCTCGACGTGGCCGTGGGCCACCAGCTGGCGGGCGGCGCGGTTGGTGGGCGCCAGGCCCATGCGGAACACCATGTTGTCGAGGCGGCGCTCCAGCAGCTGCATCATGTTTTCGCCGGTGTTGCCGGACATGCGGTTGGCAATGTCGAACAGGCGGCGGAAGCTGCGCTCGCGCAGCTGGTAGTACAGCTTCAGCTTCTGCTTCTCGACCAGGCCGCGGTTGTAGGTGGACATCTTGCCGCGTCGGCCGTCGCGACCGTGCTGGCCGGCCTTGTAGGGCTTGGATGCCAAGGGCGACTTGCGCGAGCCCCAGATGTTTTCCGCGAATCGGCGCGAGACGCGGTGCTTCGGTCCTGTGTAACGACCCATGAAAAGAACCTCTGTTCCGGATCGGCCACCTTCGGGCACACACAGCCCGGGGTGTCGCGCGAGCTCCGGCGTCGCGCGAGCGGCCAAACGAAGGCCGGCTCTTTCGAGGCGAAGAAGATAGCGATAGCCGGTGGGTTGGCAAGCTGTCGCCTGTGGAAAAGTGGGCGCGAAAACGGGGACAGTCCCCTTGCCCAAATGAGGGCCCGGCGCCTGTGGTCAGCAGGCGCCGGGCGTTGTGATTGGATTGTGTGGTGGGATGGTGTGATTGGCGCTGCTCTGGCGCCGCGGCAAACGCTCACGCGCTGGCCGATGAGGTGTACTTCAGGTGTAGTTGGGACTGACCTCCCGTTTCCGTCTTTGGTGGACCGCGACCGAGCAGCCCCGCGCCTTGTGAAAAGCTCTCCGGGGGATCGCGGTCCGAATTCCGCGGCGATCTTGTCGCCTGCTCTATGCGTCGGTTGATTGCGCCGCGCGGCTTGAATGTTTTCGAAATCGGTGGGGCAGGAGCCGCAAGCGCAAGCGCGGAAGTAACCGTTACCCGCGCGCTGGCGCTTGCGGCTCTTGTTCACCGCCACGCGCTTGCGGCCTCCGGCCCTTCACTCCATACTCGACCCTGACCTGTCGAGGACTTCCCATGCACTTCGAAACGCGCGCCATCCATGCCGGCTATGACCCCTTCGACCACTTCGGCGCGGTGAATCCGCCCGTGTTCCTGAGCAGCACTTTCGCGCAGTCCGCCCCCGGCAAACACCAGGGCTTCGAGTACGCGCGCTCCGGCAACCCCACACGCAAGGCCCTGGAGGGTGTGCTGGCAAGCATCGAGGACGGTGAGCACGCCTGCGCCTTCAGCAGCGGCCTGGGCGCCACCGACAGCATCATCAAGCTGCTCAGCGCCGGCGACCACTGCATCGTGGCCGACGACGTGTACGGCGGGACATTCCGGATTTTCGACAAGACCTTCAAGCGCTTCGGCATCGAGTTCAGCTTCGTCGATACCACCAAGGTCGAAAACGTGCGCGCGGCCTTCAAGCCCAACACCAAGATGCTGTTCCTCGAGACTCCCAGCAACCCGCTGCTGAAGGTAAGCGACATCGCCGCCTTGACCGCCCTCGCCCGCGAGAAGAAGGCCATCAGCGTGGTGGACAACACCTTCGCCACACCCTACCTGCAACGGCCGCTGGAACTGGGCGCCGACATCGTGATGCACAGCTGCACCAAGTACCTGGGCGGGCACAGCGACGTAGTGATGGGCGCCGCGATCACGCGCGACCCGCAGCTGCACCAGCAGATCGCCTTCAACCAGAACGCCAGCGGCGCGGTGCCCGGCGGGCTGGACTGCTACTTGGTGCACCGCGGCATCAAGACTCTGGGCGTGCGCGTCGAGAGGTCGTGCGACAACGCGGAGCAGGTGGTGAGCTTCCTGCTCGAGCACAAGCGCGTCACCAGAATCTTCTACCCCGCACTCGAAAAGCACGTGAACCACGATGTCGCGGCCCGGCAGATGCGGCGCTTCGGGGCCATGATCAGCTTCGAGATCGACGGCAGCGTGGCTGACGGCGTGAAGGTGGTCAGCGACCGCAAGGTCTGGACGCTGGGCGAAAGTCTGGGCGGCGTGGAAAGCCTGCTGGAGCACCCGGCCAGCATGACCCACGCCAGCATCCCCAAGGAGATGCGCGCCAAGGCCGGCCTGAACGACGGGCTGATCCGCCTCAGCGTCGGCATCGAAGACCCGCGCGACCTGATTGAAGATCTGAAGAACGGGCTTGAGAGCTACTAGGATTGGGTTTGGAACAGCAAATTACCAATAACCAATTACCAATTTCCAATTGGCGTCGCTGCCTGTTTGGCCCTACGGTTTCCACTGCGGACAACTGCAAAAAGCACTCAACCACGAAGGGCCGCGAAGGGCCACTAAGGTGCCCTTCGGCGTCCGGCAGTTCTTCGTGGTCCTTCGTGGCCCTTAGTGGTTCAAATGCAGTTGCCTTTCGAGAGTCTCGGGCGCGTCGCCTTCAGGCCCCAGCGTGGGGCCGGCGATCCGCCGCCGCAGTATCATTGAAAATTGAAAATTGGTTATTGGTAATTCGCTGTTCAAGCCGGCCGCTGACTCCGGAGTTCGTTCCCCATGGCTGATAAGCTGATCATCGGCTCACGCGGCAGCATGCTGGCGCTTACTCAGTCGAACTGGGTGGCTGATGAATTGCGGCGTTTTCACCCGGGGCTCGAGGTCGAGATCGTCCAGTTCAAGACCACAGGCGATGTGAACCTGGGCGCATCGTTGTCAGAGCTCGGCGGCAAGGGCGCCTTCACCAAGGAACTCGAGGACGCGCTGCTGCTGAACAAGTGCGACCTCGCGGTGCACAGCCTGAAAGACCTGCCCACGGTGCTGCCCGACGGCCTGCGCATCGGCTGCACGCCGCCGCGCGAGACCACGGAAGACACTTTGGTGTTCGCGCGCCGGCTGGGCACCATCGACGACGACTCCGACCCGCTGGTCTTCCTGCCTGAGGGCGCCACGGTCGGCACCTCCAGCCTGCGCCGCAAGGCCATGCTGCTGGCCATGCGCCCCGACCTGAAGGTG
>JAANMX010000147.1_pt1 | contig 87635 bp, 61 predicted proteins | sample 7279681 | NCBI WGS metagenome assembly JAANMX01 (sample SAMN14094542, study PRJNA606508) | bioreactor metagenome | isolation source: A lab-scale SPAN reactor treating ammonium-rich wastewater day 351 | place: Ireland: Galway | collected 2018-01-01
ACGGCCGAGGCCTCGCTTGCCGCCGTCCAGCCGGGCAAGGGACCGAAGCAGAATGCCGAGGCAGCCGAACCGCTGCCCGAACTGTCCCGCGCCACACCGACCGAGTTGCAGCTTCAGCTCGCGGCGCTGGAGAGACGCTTCCTCGAACTGGAGGGCGGCCTCGACGCCCGCGCGCGGCAGGCGTTGTGGCCGCAGCTCGCGCTCCTCAACACCGCGCTGGATCACTTCAGCGATGCTGGGCTGTGCTGGACCCATGCCCTGTGGGGCGAGGACGGCCCGGTGCCGCAGCACGCCTGGGGCTGGGTGCGCACCGAGAACAGGGAACGCGCGGCGCTCCCTGGAGCGAGGGACATCGATCAGATCTTGAACAGCGCCCACGATTCACTGGCCGACGTGCGCCTGCTGGCGGCGTACACCGTGGCCGCCGCCGCGCAGGAACCGCCGCCCGCCGAACTCGTCCGGCGCTTGCGGCCGGTACAGGAGTTCCTGCAGCAGCACGAGGCGCTGTTGCCGGTCCGCGCCGTCTGGCTCGTGGCGCTGGCGCTCTACAAGCTGTCGCACGGCGACCTGCTGGCCCTCACCCGGACGCGCGACCGATTGCTGGAGCGGTTGTTCCAGGGCGGGCTGAACGCTGACAAGGATCTGCCGACGTTTCTGCGGTTCGCCGGCGGGCGGGCGAGCGATCGGTTTCGCACTTACCGCGACTGGCTGCTGCTGCTGCCGGACCGCATCCGCCGGTGGATCCGCGAGAACCCGTGCAAGGACCAGCTCGCGAAATCGAACGAGGCCGAGACGGAGGGATACGCCCACCTGATCCTGGCGTTCGGCCTGGCGCGGCTCGGGGAGGAGCAGCGGGCGCGTCAGCTGCACGTCCGCGCGCGGGAGACGCTGGGCGAGACGGACGACGTCCACACCTGCCTGCTGGAGGCGTTCGGGTTCCGCCTCCAGCAGGCGCTGGACGGTAAGCCAGCGAGCGGGCCGCTGCCGCGCGAGGTGCTGGAGTACCTGGAGGCGATGGACCCGGCCGACCCGGCGCAGCGCATCATGCGCTACAAGGTGGATCGGCTGCGCCAGCACTCGCGGATCCTTGAGCCGCACGAGAAGATTAACCCGTACCGCTCCTGGCAGGCCCGGTTCTTCGACGACCTGGAGCAGAAGCTCGCGACCCTGTGCGACGTCATCGACCGCGGCGACCTGGAGCAGGCCGTGCGCGGCTTGCTGGACCAGACGCGCGGCCAGGCGGTCAAGGAGCAACTCCGGCGGACGCGCGTGGTCCGGGAGGCTCTGAGCGTGGCCCCGCGCGTCGGCGAGGCGTTCGCCAAGGAGTTGCTCGCCGAGACTCTCCCCGCCTGCGCCGTCCTCGACGACGCGCTCGCGAAGGCGCAGGAGGCGACGGAGAAGGAGAACCTCCTGATGGAGCAGGCAGAGCTGATCGAGAAGGGCATGCTCGTTGCCGCCCACTTCGACCAGGCCGCCCACGTTCAGACCCTGGTCGGGCGCTTCCAGTCGCTGCTGGCGATGCTGCAGGGGACGGCCGGCGGCGCCCCCCTGGTGGATCGACTGGCGGAGCAGTCGTTCCGCGGGCTCCGCAAGCTGGGCATGCGCGACGAGATCCACGCCCTGCTCGGCAAGATGGCCGAGGTCGTCACGGGCGGCAAGGCACTGGCCGACCTGCGGACTCGAAAGGACTGGGGCGCCGTCCTGCGCACGCTCCTGCACGTCGCATCCGGGTGGTACTACTTCGGGGTGGAGGACGAGGCCAGGCCGATCATGGACGAGGCGCGCTTACTCCTCTGCACCGGCGATCTGGACTCGCGCGAGCAGACGAAACTGGCCTGCGCCTACGCCACGACGCTGGGACAGGCGCCGGCCGACCTGGCGTTGCAGAGCATCAACGAGCTATTCCAGAAGCTCGAGCGCATCACCGACACGTTCGCCACGAACACGCACTACGCGCTGTCGCAGCTGGAGGTGATCGAGGCGGTGGTGCTGGCGGTGGTGACGGAGGACTTCGCGCTCGGCAGCACGGCGCGACGCTGGCTCGACGACGAGGAATTCCTGATCCGCCGCCGCGTCCACCACGACGTTCAGACCCTGATGAACCAGGCGCATCTGTAGCCGACCCAGCGAGCGGAGGGCTCATGTCCCCGCTCGCGGGCGAGTTGATAACGATCTTGAGGAATACGACCGTCATGGCCCCGAAAACCGCCAACGCGAATCCTCTGATCACTGCCGCCAGCGAGGAGTGGCCCCTGCAGCAGCTGCAGGCCGAGGCGGAGGAGTTGCGCAAGCGCCTCAATCACTTCCGCGTCTCGCTTGGCCGCTTCTTCGTCAAGAAGCAGGAACTGATCGACCTGATGGTGATCGCCGCCATCGCCCAGGAGCCGCTGCTGCTCGTCGGCCTGCCTGGGACCGCCAAGTCGGATCTGGTGCTCAAGTTCAAGGACGCGCTCGGTCTGGGCGAGGAGGACTACTTCGAGTACATGCTGACGCGCTTCACCGAGCCGTCGGAGATCATCGGCCCGATCGACATCAGTCTGCTGCGCGAGGGCCGCTACATTCGCCGCGAGCAGGGCAAGCTGCCGACCGCCCGGCTCGCGTTCCTCGACGAGATCTTCAAGTCGAACTCGGCGATCCTGAACATCCTGCTGACGATCATCAACGAACGCAAGTTCTACCAGGACGGAGTGCCGCAGCCGGTCCGGCTGCGCGTCCTGTTCGCCGCCGCCAACGAGGTGCCCGAGCAGGGCGAGCTGGCCGCCCTGAAGGATCGCTTCGTCCTCAAGGTCGAGAGCCGGTCGGTGCAGGAGAACCACTTCAGCGAACTGATCGACTCCGGCCTGCAGGCGGAGGTGTACCGGAGCCTCAACCAGAAGCCGTGGGTCGAGGGCCACGCGACGCTGGAGGACATCCTCAAGGCGCACCGCTACCTGACGTACCTGTTCGCGCGCAAGCAGCGGACGCGCGGCGGGGACGAGGAGCTGACGGACCGTTCGCAGTTCTTCCCGGCCGAGGTCTTCCGCGAGTTCCAGCGGCTGGTCAAGACACTCGTGCGCGACGACCGCCTCTTCATCAGTGACCGCAAGCTGGTGAAGCTGTACAAGCTGTTCCGCATCCGGGCGTGGCTGCTCCACGGCGGGACGGTGACGCGCGACGATCTGCGGCTGCTGATGTATCTCGGCGAGACGCACCAGGAGATGGCGCTTCTTCGCGACAAGGTGCCGGCCCTGCTCGGCGAGGCGTGAGCGGCGCGTCACGCGAGCCGGTTCTCGGGGGGCGATACCCAGGGGCCGCGAGGCTGGCAGGCGTTGCGCCTTTGCCGTATAGGTAAACCCCATGACCACCGAACTCCCGAAGCAATATGACCCTCGGGCCGCCCAGGACCGTTGGCTGCAGTTCTGGGAAGAGCACGGTTTCAACCACAGCCGCCCTGACCCTGCCCGCGACCCGTTCACCATCGTCATCCCGCCGCCGAACGTGACCGGCGCCCTCCACCTCGGCCACGCCCTCAACAACACCCTCCAGGATGTGCTGATCCGCTGGCGGCGCATGCAGGGGTACAACGCCCTGTGGGTGCCCGGCACCGATCACGCCGGCATCGCCACCCAGGCGATGGTGGAAAAGCGCCTGCGTGAGGAGGAAAAGAAGACGCGCCACGACCTTGGCCGCGACGCCCTCGTCCAGCGCATCTGGGCGTGGAAGGACCAGTACGAGGCGCGCATCCTCCGCCAGCTCCGCGAACTGGGCGCCAGCTGCGACTGGGCGCGCACCCGCTTCACCCTCGATCCGGTGTGCGCCCGGGCCGTGCGTCACACCTTCTTCGCGATGTTCCGCGCCGGGCTCATCTACCGCGGCAAACGCCTGGTGAACTGGGACACCCACCTGCAGACGGCGGTGGCTGACGACGAGATCTTCCACGAGACGGTGAAGGGCGGCTTCTGGACGTTCCGCTACCCGGTGCAGGACAGCCCCGGCGAGTTCATCAAGTTCTCGACGACGCGCCCCGAAACGATGCTCGGCGACACGGCGGTGGCGGTGCATCCGGGCGACGAGCGCTACCAGCACCTGATCGGCAAGCGGGTGACGGTGCCGCTGGTGAACCGCGACATCCCGATCATCGCCGATCCGCTGCTGGTGGACCCGAAGCTCGGTACCGGCGCCGTGAAGGTGACGCCTGCCCACGATCCGAACGACTACCAGTGCGGGCTGCGGCACGGGCTGCCGATGATCAACATCCTCAACCCGGACGGCACCATCAACACCAACGGCGGCGGGTACGCCGGGCTCGATCGCTACAAGGCGCGCGAGCGCGTGACCGAGGACATGGACAAGCTCGGCCTGTTCGACGGCCGCGAGGACCGCGACATCGACCTGGCCCACAGCGACCGCAGCAAGACGGCCATCGAGCCGTACCTGTCCGACCAGTGGTTCGTCCACATGGGCAACCGCGACGGCAGGCCCGGACTGGCGCAGACGGCGATGGATGCCGTGCAGGATGGACGGGTGAAGTTCTTCCCGGAGCGCTATGCGCGGACGTATCTCGACTGGCTCGGCGAAAAGCGCGACTGGTGCATTAGCCGCCAGCTGTGGTGGGGCCACCGCATCCCGATCTGGTACGCCCGCTGCCCCGAGGCGGAGCTGAAGCGCGCCTTCGCTGGCCGCGACGACGTGGCGTGGCGGCTCGACGAGGAGAACGGGCAGTGGCTGGTATGCGTGCGCGACGGGGAGTTACCGGCGGCCGCGCTGGGCGCGAAGTATCCGCTGGTGCAGGACCAGGACGTACTCGACACCTGGTTTAGCTCCGCGCTGTGGCCGCACTCGACGCTCGGCTGGCCCGGTCCGGCGCTGCCCGGCGAGCCGCCCGGCCCGCACAACCCGGAGTGGTCCGAGCTGCGCTACTACTACCCGACGAGCGTGCTGGTGACGAGCCGCGACATCATCACCCTCTGGGTGGCGCGCATGGTGATGACGGGGCTGTTCAACGTGGGGCAGGTGCCGTTCCACCACGTCTACATCCACCCGAAGATCCTCGACGGGTTCGGCGACACGATGAGCAAGATGAAGGGCAACGGCATCGACCCGCTCGACATCATCGGCCGCTACGGGACCGACGCGCTGCGCTTCGGCATGGTCCACGTGGCGACCGAGTCGCAGGACAGCCGCATGCCGGTGGCGAACGTGTGCCCGCACTGCGATGCGCTCGTGCCGGTGAAGCAGGAGCACCTGTACCTGCGGACGCGCAAGGTGGCGTGTCCGAACTGCAAGAAGCCGTTCCGGCCGGGCGGACCGTGGTCGGCCGAGGATCCCGAACTGCCGACCGCGAAGCAGGCGTCGGAGCGCTTCGAGGTGGGCCGCAACTTCGCGAACAAGCTGTGGAACGCCGCCCGCTTCCTGCTGCTGAATCTGGACGGGTACACGCCCGAAGGGGTGCGCGTGGAAGCGCTGCCGATCGAGGACCGCTGGATCCTCAGCCGGTTGGCGACGGCAGCGCGGCAGGTGACGGCGGCGCTGGACGGCTACCACTTCAGCGAGGTGGCGCGGACGGTGTACGACTTCACCTGGTCGGAGTTCTGCGACTGGTATGTGGAGATGAGCAAGGGCCGCCTGCGCGACGAGGCGACGCGCCCGATCGCCCAGCGCGTGCTCGCGGGCGTGCTCGACGGCATCCTGCGGCTGGCCCACCCGGTCATGCCGTTCGTGACCGAGTCGATCTGGCAGGCGCTGAACGAGGCGGCGTTCGAGCGCGGCCTGCCGTCCCCGGACCCGTCGGCCGAGAGCGTGATGATCGCCGCCTGGCCGTCGTATCCGGCGGAGTGGCAGGACGAGGCGACGGAGCGCCGCATCGGCCGGATGCAGGAACTGGTGCGCACAGTGCGTGAGATCCGCAATCGCTGCATGGTGGATCCGAAAATGGCACTGGAGGTGTTTGTGCGCTGCCGCGCGGAGGTGGCGGGCGACTTCGAGCAGCTGCGGCCGTTCATCACGCAGCTGGCGGGCGTCGGCAAGCTGGAGTGCGGCCCGGACGTGGCGAAACCGCCGCAGGCCGCCGGCCACGTCCACCCCGATTTCGAGGTGTACGTGTCGCTGCACGGCCTGATCGACGTGGCGGCGGAGGTGAAGCGCCTCGACAGGCAGCTTGCCGAGAAGCGCAAACATCTGCAAGGCACTCAGGCGAAGCTGAACAACGCCGGGTTCGTGAGCAAGGCACCGCCCGAGGTGGTGCAGCAGCAGAAGGAGCTGGTGGCGGATCTGGAGAACCAGATCCGCACGCTGGAAGCGAACCTGGCCGAGTTGCGACAGGGCTGACACCCAATCGCCTTGCACTTTCTTCCTGCCGCTGGCGGCCTGGAAATGGTTGCCAAACGAGCCCCAAGCGCCAGCGCGGGGTGGCTCCGCGCTGGCGCTTGGGGCTGGTCGAAAGGTTTTGCAACCACTTCCAAGCGACGGGCGGTTGACGACGCCAGCGTTGACGCTTCCGGCTCGTCGAGCCCATCGCGTTTGGTCTGCTGTTACACGTCGGTTGCTTGACGGGCGCGGGCGGAAACGTCACACTAGGGGTTGCGCGACGCCGGCGCTGGATGGACAGAGGCTCTGCTGATGAGCGACCCCCTCCCCGAGGACACGAACTCCGCGCGGCGGCCGCGCGAACAGCCGACCGTCAACGACGGTAGCTGCGCGGCCGGCCCGCCCACCGGCCGGCCGGCCGCCGACCCGCAGGCCACCAGCGACCTGGGACCGGACGCCGCCCCATTGCCGGCGGTCGGGGCCGTCCCCCTGTACCGGCTGGCCGACTACGAGCTGCTGTCGGAGGTCGGACGCGGCGGGATGGGCGTCGTCTTCAAAGCCCGCCACGTCCGCCTGGGGCGGGTCGTCGCGCTGAAAATGATCCTGGCCGGCCAGCTCGCCCACGCCGACGACCGGGTCCGGTTCGACACCGAGGCGGCCGCCGCCGCCCAGTTGCAGCACCCCGGCATCGTCGCCCTGTACGAGACGGGCACCCATGACGGCCAGCCGTTCTTCAGCATGGAGTACGTCAGCGGCAGCAGCCTGGGCCAGCGCGTGGCCCAGGGCCAGCTGCCCGGCCGCCGGGCCGCCGCGTATCTGGAGAAGATCGCCCGGGCCGTCCACTATGCCCACCAGCGCGGGGTGCTCCACCGCGACCTGAAGCCGGCCAATGTCCTGCTCGACGATGACGATCAGCCGAAGATCACCGATTTCGGCCTGGCGAAGCTGTTCCGCAGCGACTCCGGCCAGACGCGCACCGGCGCCATCATCGGCACGCCGAGCTACATGTCGCCCGAGCAGGCGTCGGCCCGCCGCGACCTCGGCCCGGCGTGCGACGTGTGGAGCCTCGGTGCCATCCTGTACGAACTGCTGACCGGCCGGCCGCCGTTCCGGGGGGAGACGGCCCTCGGCACTCTGACGCTGGTCGCCGAGACCGAGCCGGTCGCCCCGCGTCTCCTCAACCCCCAGGTCGATGCCGACCTGGAGACGATCTGCCTCAAGTGCCTGGAGAAGGATCCGGGCCGGCGCTACGCCAGCGCCGAGGCGCTGGCCGACGACCTGCACCGCTATTTGGACGGCGAGCCGATCGCGGCGCGGCGGCTGGGGCGGCTGGGGCGGGTCCGGAAGTGGTGCCGGCGCAAGCCGGCGGCCGCAGCCCTGCTCGCCGTGTCGGCCTGCGCCCTCGCTGCCCTGCTCGCCGGGCTGGCCGCATTCGCCGTCCTGCAGCGGCAGAACGCGGAGGACGAGCGGGCTCTGCGCGAAGAGGCGGAGAAGGAGCGAGCCCGGGCCGACAAGGCCCGCCGGCTGGCCAACAGCCGGTTGGACGCGATGAGCCACCTGCTCTACCTGGCGCAGATTCGCCAGGCCGGCCACGCCTGGGAGGCGGCCGACCTGGAGCGCGCCGAACGGCTCCTCGACCGCTGGCGGCCGCGCGACGGCAAGCCAGACCTGCGCGGGTGGGAGTGGTACTACCTGCACGGCCTGTGCCGCGGGCGGTTCACCCTGCCGGGGCACCCCGGGCGCGCCACGGCGGTTGCCTTCCAGCCCGCCCCGCCCGGGACCGCACGCGGGCTCTTTGCCGAACGGCTGGCGAGCGCCGGCGGCGAGGCGTCCAGGCCCGGCGAGATCGCCGTCTGGGATCTGGAGCGCGGGGTCAGGGTGTTCACGCTGCGCGGACACCGCAACGGCGTCACCGCCCTCGCCTGGAGCCCGGACGGCAAATGCCTGGCGAGCGCCGACCACGATGGCGTGGTGAAACTCTGGGCCGCCGACGCGGGCCGCGAACTCGCCACCCTCCCCGCGGCTTCACCGTCTGCGGCCATCGCGGCGTTCAGCCTGGCCGCCGGCGCGGCGTACCCGACCCCGGCGCCGCTCGCCGGTGTTGTCCTCGCGACCCAGGACGCCCTCGGTCACAAGGGGTTCGTTGCGGCGCTGGCGTTCGCCCCGGACGGCCGGTTGCTGGCGACGGGGGGCGGCGACGGCACCGTGAAACTGTGGGACGTTCGGATGCCGGGCGCAGCCGGGTGGAAGCCGGCGGTCGCGACGCTGCGCGGCCACCGCGGTGCGGTCAACGGCGTGGCCTTTGCCCCTGCCCCGCTTGGAGCCCTGCTGGAAGCACCGGGAACGACGCGGCTCCTGATCGCATCGGGCGGCCAGGATGGCACCGTCCGGTTGTGGGACGGCCGAACCCGTAAGCCGCTGCGCGTCCTCACCGGCCACCGCGGGGCCGTCCAGAGTGTGGCCTTCAACCGCAGCGGCACCCTCCTCGTCTCCGGCGGCGGGCATGGGCCGCGGGCCGGCGAGGTGAAGGTGTGGGACGCGGCGCGCGGCACCCTGCGCGCGGCGCGGGACGGGCTGGCGGACCGGGTACTGGGCGTGGCGTTCAGCGGCGACGGGCGCCTGGCCGCGGGCGGCAGCGACGGCGTCATCCGCGTCTGGGACCAGGCGCTCGCCGGGGAGGCGCTCAGCTTCCGCGCCGACGCCCAGGTGGTGTACGCGGTGGCGTTCGGATACAGCGGCCGGCTGGCGAGCGCGGGGCGCGACGGCCGGGTGCGGTTGTGGAACGCGCTGCCCGGCGGGCAGACTCTCGGCCTCTCGGCCCCGCCGCAGGCCGAGGGTATCGCCTTCAGCCCGGATGGCAAGCGGGTCGCCTGCGCCGGCCGCTTCCGCGACGGGACGGGGGAGGTCACCGTCTGGGACGCCCGGACCGGCGTCCGCCTGTGGTCGCGCCGCGGCAAGACGGGCGGCGTGCGCGGCGTCGCGTTTAGCCCGGACGGCCTCACACTGGCGACCGCCGGCGACGACGGCGCGGTGCGCCTGTACGACGTCGGGTCGAACCGGGCGCCCCTGGTGCTCCCAGCCGCCGGAGCGATGATGGCGGTCGCGTTCTCCCCGACCGGGACGCTGCTGGCATCGGCGGGCGAGGACGAGACGATTCACCTGTGGGATCCGCGCACCGGCAGCCAGGTGCGCGGGCTGCGCGGGCACGCAAACAAGGTACTGGCCCTCGCCTTCAGCCCGGACGGCCGGCGACTGGCATCCGGCAGCTTCGACCGGACGGTGCGGGTGTGGGACGTGGCGACCGGGGAGGGCCGCGCGTTGAAGGGCCACACCGGCTCGACGCACGCCGTCGCCTTCAGCCCGGACGGGGCCGAACTGGCGTCGGGGAGCAGCGACCGGACGGTGCGGCTGTGGGATCTCGCCACGTGGCGCGAGTATCGGCGGCTGGAGGGCTCGGCGGGTTCGGTGCTGTCGGTCGCGTACCACCCCCAGGGGCGGCGGTTGGCGAGCGCGGGGCAGGACCGGAGTGTGCGCCTCTGGGATCTGGTGACGGGTCAGGAGATCCTCGACCTGGACGGTTCGACGGGACCGCTGAGCAGCGTCGCGTTCAGCATGGACGGCACGCGCCTGGCGAGCGCCGGTTACGACACGGCGTTGCGCGTCTGGGAGGCAGCCGGAAAGAAGGGGCCTTCGTAATACAGGGACAGGTTGACCTGGTGTGCAACGGAATGAGTAAAGCCCACGGGTGGCGTCCCGTGGGCTTGAACAAAGATCGATGCATACCCTCCTCCGCGAACGGCGCTGATCTCCTGTGCAGCGGGCGCGGGTTCGCCTCTCCTTGCTTTACGATTTTCCTCTCTTCTTGCTCGGTTTTTCTTTGACCGGCACTGCTGACTTTGGTAATACTCCTCTAATCGCCCACTCCTTTTCATCTCATACACCCCTTCAGGAGTCGGACATGCGCTGCCCTTCCATCTCCGCTCAAGGTTCGCGGAGAGCGTTCACGCTGATCGAGTTGCTGGTGGTCATTGCGATCATCGCCATCCTGATCGGCCTGCTCCTGCCCGCGGTTCAGAAGGTCCGCGAGGCGGCCAATCGCGCCCAGTGCGCCAACAACCTCAAGCAGATGGGGATGGCCGCCCACAACGCCAACGACCAGTTCAAGTACATGCCTGCGTTCGGGTACGCCTGGCCCAGGGGTAGCACCATTCTGAGGCAATCCTCGACGTTCTGGTCCCTCCTGCCGTTCATGGAACAGGGCAACGCCTTCAAGAGCCTCCCGGTGAACCAGAGGTCAAGCGCCTACTTCAACGGGTCCGGCCGTCGCGTGACGGTGCCTACCTACATCTGCCCGTCGGACTACAGTGGCATCCAGTCCGACGGCACCGGCGCCGGCTGGAACCTGGCGAGTTACGTCGTCAATGCTCAGGTATTCTGCACCGGCCAGTACCCGTCTCTCGGCAGGACATTCCAGGACGGTACGTCCAACACCGTCTTCTTTGCGGAACACCTCGCGCTGTGCCGGAACCCGGCCGGCGGCAACAACGCCACCGACGGCCGGATGGTCTGGCCGGCCGTCAACCTGACGACCGGCGACCCGGTTGTTTACTGGCCCAACGAGAACGTTTCCAACGCGGTTCCTCCCGGGTTCCCCGGTTTCGCGACTCGCTACGCCACCTCGAAAATTCCCGATCCAGCGAACGGTAACGTGCTCTCGTGGAAGATCCCGCAAACAACCCCGACGGTGGGTACAGGCGGCACCTGCGACCCGCTCACGGTGAACAGCGGCCACGACGTGGTGCAGGTGACGATGGGCGACGGCAGCGTTCGAGGGGTTTCCAGCGCGGTCTCGATGCGGAGCTGGAACGCCGTTCTGACCCCGTCGGGCGGAGACATCCCGGGTTCCGACTGGACCGATTGAGCGAGCAAGATCCAGCGTTGCCCTTGACCACCAGGACGTCGTCGCCGCCGCCGGCCACGATCTTCCTGGCCATCGCCTTCTGGCAGCCGATGGCGTCGATGGTCACCAGCGTGCCGCCCAGGTCCAGCAGGTCCAGCAGCCGCGGAATGGCCGTGATTTCATTGGACGTGCCGGCCACGGCCACCTGCCCCAGCGTCACGCGGGCCGCCGTCGCCCAGGCACTGACCAGCTGCAAGGATCCCACTCCCACCAGGTCGGCCACTGCGTGCAGCCACGCCACACCGCAGCGCTCGAACGCCCGCGGATCGAACGCCGCGAAGACGCGCTCGAAGGTGTCGTGGGCGGGCACCCCGTCGGGCAACTTCAGGAAGCGCCGGAACCAACCTTCCCGCTGGCGAGCGAACGGGGCGCTGTCGGGCCAGTCGTCGCCGTCGGCGATCACGCCGCAGATGGCCAGGACGATGCTGTCCACGAGCAGGTGGCGTGAGCGGCCGACGACGCGGGGATCACGCAGCTTGCGGACGTGTCGTTTGCTCGAACCGGCCCGAGGAGTAGCAGCCATGCGTCTCTCCGGAAGGCGGGCGAACAACCGGAGAATCGTAGGGCTGTACACTTGTTGGAATCAAGCCGACTGCAACAATTGGCGTGGAGTTTGATGCGTTCGCCCTGTGCGTCAGGCCCTGGGCCTTGAGCCAGAGGACTTCCAGCTTGCGTTGCACGAACGGCTCGGGGTGGTAGTAGCGCTCGAACGCAATGGCTGACAGGTCGTCGTCGGTGAAGGTGATGCTCGGCATGGCCGAATCCTCGCATGGCAGTAACTTCTGTTCGGCCATCGTTCTACGCGGGAAACGGCGACGGGCAAGTGTGTCAAGTTATGCCGCCGTGAGTATATCGACTTCGCGAAGTGCCCGGCTTGCTGGCAGCAACGAGACGAGTGAGGAACTTCATTCAAAACGCGGCAATTGAAGTAGATGAACCCTTCTTTCGCGAGATTGAGCAAGCGTTGGCGCGCGGGTGACACGCTCCCCTTCCTCCCGCTCGTAGCGTCGGGCTTGATACTCGTACCGACGGCCGGTGATCTGACTGATCAAAGCCTGATGAACAGCCGCCTCCACTGGGGGTGGTTACGCACCACGATGTCCCCGCCGGCTGACGGTTCGTTGTACGCGCGCGTGCGCTGCTACCTGCGCCGCCGCAAGATCAAGGCCGTCATCCCCACGCGCAAGGATCGGCGGCGCCGGCCGGGCTTCGATAAGCCGACGTACCGGCGGCGCAACGTGGTGGAGCGCTGCATCAACTGGCTGAAGGAGTGCCGGGCGCTGGCGACCCGCTTCGACAAGTTGGCGGTCAACTACCTGGCGACGGTCAAACTGGCCATCCTGCGACAGTACCTCCGAAAATTGGCGCCGGCCGATTCATCGGACAGACCCTGGAACGATCCTGGTCAGCGCGGGGGGAGCGCTGGCCCTCGTTTACGCTTCGGGCTCGGATGACGCCGAAAGGGTGACGGTAAAAACTCCTCGCCCCGATACTTCACCGCCGATCAGGATTGTCGTGGCAGTGCGGCCCCCGCCCCCCGGCGGAACTTTTTCGGATCCGGGTGGTCTAATGTTTTGAAGAGGGGCGATGTAAACCGAACCTGTCCGTCGAGTCCGGGTACGCGTCCCGCTTTCGATTTCTCTTGTTTGAAAGGGTTGCCACCATGCGGAGGCTCTTCATCTGTGCCGGCCTGTTGCTGGCGCTCCCGCTCCTGCTCCCGGCCCCCGCCGCCGGCCAGAAGAAGCCGGGGAAAAAGGGCGCCAGGGCCACGGAGGAGAACGCCACCGGGCAGGACTACGCCCAGATCCGCCAGGCAAAGGAGGTGGCGGGCAAACTCACCAACATCAACTCGTCGTCGCGCACGCTGACCGTCAAGCTCGAATACCAGACCACGGAACTCGTCCAGCCCTCGACCAAGGGCAAGTCGAACGCGAATCAGCAAAATCTCCTCCGCCAGCAGCAGCAGCTGGCCCGCGACTACCAAAACATCATGCACGCCCGCAACCCGATCGAGCGCCAGCGGCGCATGCAGCAGTGGACCATCCGGTTCCAGCAACTGCAGCAGCGGCTGGGCGGCAAGGCCGGCGCCCAACCCAAGTTCAACGTTGTCAAGCATGCCAAGGAGTTTGAGTTCGACCTGGCCCCGGACGCCCGCGTCACGCGCGTCATGCTGCCGGTGGAATACGACGACAAGGGAAACGTGAAGGAGTACACCAGGGCCGAGTTGCAGAAGCTGCGCGACCCCAAGCAGGCGGGCTACCTCGCCAGGCTCGAAGACGTTCAGATCGGCCAGACGCTGAAGCTGTTCCTCAGCAAGCCAAAGACCGCCGCCCCGAAGAAGGCCGAGCCGGGCGACGCGAAAGTCCCGGGCACCCGGATTCCCGACGACGCGGGTGAGGATCTCGGCCTCGCCCCCGGCAACCGCCCCTGCGTCCAGGGGATTCTGATCCAGTCCGAGCCGGATCTCGCGGAGTTGCCGAAGGAGAAGCGCAGGAAGAAAAAGAACTGACGGATCTAACCGCGCGCTCGCGCTGTTACCAGCCGCGAGCGCCAGCGCGCGGATTCAGGTTGTTGTTCACCGCCGACGGGTCGCCGCGCCTGAACAGGAGTGTGAGGCGGCATCGAGGCACAAGGCGGGGACGCGAGGCGGTGTGGACAACAGGCCCGCGGGAAAGCCCCGCGGGCCTGTGGCTGCGGCCAATAAACTGTGACGAGGCGTTACCGCGTTCGTCGCTCGGCGAGCGCAATCGGGCGCGCGTTCCGGGCGTCGGCGAGCGCGGGCCGCGGGGTGTTGAGCGCGGCTCCGGCGCCGGGCAGCGGAATCTCGATCTTCCAGCCGCCATCGATCTTCCGGAACTCGATCGGCTCGACCTTCTCCTTGCCGTCCTTCATCGTAACGATCTTCGCCGTCGCCTTGTCGCCCTTGATGTCGAGATCCTTCAGCGTGGCGTTGGCGGCCGATTCGAGCGGCGACCCCTGCTTGCCCGGGAGCTTCTTGGCGGCGGCCCCGAAGTCCGTCAGGAACCCGCACGGGTTCTTGATCTTGGCGCCGACCTTCGCCAACTCCTTCTTCATCTTGTCGGGATCCGCCTTGGCGTTCTGCATCAGTTCCTTGAAATCGAGCCCGCCGAGGGTTTCCTGCGTGACGCTGTGCTTCTTGAGCAGATCGTCGATCGCCTTGGCAATTTCCTTGAGCTTGCCAGTCTGGTCCTTCTCGGCGAAGGCGTCGATGAACCCCTTGATAAACAGGCTGCCGGCGGCCATGGCGCCGGCCAGCATCTTGCTCGAGTCGTCGGTCAGGCAGTCGCAAACGGTCTTCCAGTCTTCCTTCTTGGCTGCCTCCTTGAAGGCGTCGAAGACAGCCTTGGGCGAGTCGTACTTCTTGCCACCGGCGTACGCAGGAGTGGCGGCGAACAGGGCGACGAGGAGCGCGCCCGCGGTACCGTAGAATCGCTTCATCCGGTCCTCCCTTGTCTGCAGCTCGGGGGTTGTCCGAAGACAACGCACCCGGAGTACACCTCCGGGGGGCTCGCGGCCGGACATGGATCCATGTCCCGCGCGGAGCGCGCTGCCGTTCCCCGCGTTGTATGGACTGGGACAGACGCGGAGTAGTCCCCAGAGGGAAGAGCGAAAGCCCACGGGTGGCGTCCCGTGGGCTTTCGCTCCTCACTCCCCACTCCTCACGCCATCCTCTTCTTCAGGGCGCGCCGCGCGGCCAGCACCTCGGCGAGGAGACGTAGCGCCGTCTCCACCTGAGCCTCAGTGACGCACAGCGGCGGGCAGAAGCGGATGGCCGCCTCGCCGCAGCCCAGCAGCAACAGACCCTTGTGGAACGCCGCCTGCACCACCTCGTCGCGCAGCGCCGCGTCGAGAATCGACCCCTCGCGGTCCTTCACCAGGTCCACTGCCATCATCAGCCCCAGCCCGCGCACCTCCCCCAGCTCGGGCGCATGCGGCTGCAGCGCCAGCAGGCCGCGCCGCAGTTGTTCGCCGCGCTCGGCCGCGTTGGCGATGTAGCCGGCCTCGAGCAGCTCCAGCGTCGCCAGCGATGCCCGACAGCTGACCGGGTTGCCGCCGAACGTGCTTGCGTGGCTGCCTGGCGGCCAGTCCATCACCTGCGCCCGGGCGATGATGGCGCCGAGCGGCATCCCGCTGGCGATCCCCTTGGCCAGGCAGACGATGTCCGGCTCGACACCCCAGTGCTCGACCGCGAACATCTTGCCGGTGCGGCCCATCCCGCTCTGCACCTCGTCCGCGACGAGCAGGATGCCGTGGCGGTCGCACAGGGCTCGCAGCGCCTTGAGGAACCCGGGCGGCGACACGCGGTATCCGCCCTCGCCCTGGATCGGCTCGACGAAGATGGCGGCGATTTCTTCCGGGGGGGCGATGCGGGTCATCACCGTCTCCTCGATCTGCCGCACGCAGGCGCAGGCGGCCTCGCTGCAGTGACGACAGCTGCGCGGAAACGGAACGTGGTGGATGTCCGGCACCAGCGGCGAGAACCCGCGGCGGTGGACGAGCTTCGAGCCGGACAGCGACATGGCGCCGTAGGTGCGGCCGTGGAACGCGCCGAAGAACGCCAGGGCGCGCGACCGGCCGGTATGCCAGCGGGCGAGCTTGAGGGCCGCCTCCAACGCCTCGGCCCCGCTGTTGGTGAAGAAGATGCGCTTCGGCGAGTTGCCCGGCGCGACCTCGGCCAGGCGCTGGGCCAGGTCGATCTGCGGCTGGTAGTAGAAGTCGGTCCCGGACATGTGGATCAGCTTCGCCGCCTGGTCCTGGATGGCCGCGACCACATGCGGGTGGCAGTGGCCAGCGGCGGTGACGGCGATGCCGGCGGTGAAGTCAAGAAACAGGTTGCCGTCCACGTCCTCGATGACGGCCCCGCTGCCGCGCGCGCACACGAGCGGGTAGATGCGCGTGTACGACGGCGACATGTACTGGTGGTCGCGCGCGAGCAGGCCGCGGGCGTTCGGCCCGGGAAGTTCCGTGCGGATCGCCGGGACGATACGGTCATCGAATAGCCACATGGTTCGCCCTCGCGCAAGCCCAGGGGTGGCGCCCCGTGGGCGAGGAACCGCTCCGCCCACGGGGCGCCACCCCTGGGCTTGTCACCTCAGGGCGGGCTGCCGACGACGTCGGTCGTCAGCCCCTGCGCCATCCGGATCTCCTCGCCGTGGTTGACCGTCCACGACGTCTTGTGCGTGACTGCCTCGACGAGGCCGGCCGCCGACGGGTGGCCGTTGCCGCTCTTCTTCACCCCGCCGAACGGCAGGTGAACCTCCGCCCCGATGCACGGCAGGTTGACATACCCCATGCCGTACTCGCACTCCTCCCGGAACAGCCGCATCGTTCGGTAGCTCTCCGTGATGACCGCCAGCGACAGGCCGTAGTCGGTGTCGTTGTAGATGCGCACCGCGTCCTCGTTCGTCCGGAACGGGATCAGCGCAATGTGCGGGCCGAACACCTCCTCGCGGATGCAGCGCACGCCTGGCCGGTGTTCCATGCGGTAGACGAACGGCGACAGGTAGCAGCCCAGCGTGTGCTCGCCGCCCGCCATCGGTCCGCCGTCGAGCAGTACCGTGGCGCCTTCCTTCCGCGCCAGTTCGTTGTAACCGAGCACCTTCTCGACGGCGCCCTTGTGGATGACCGGGCCGGTGAAGTTGCTGGCGTCGAGCGGATTGCCGATGCGCAGCCGCTTCACCCTGGCGACGAACTCCTCCGCGAAGCGATCGAACAGCTTCTCGGCGACGAGGACGCGCCCGGCCGAGACGCAGCGCTGGCCGCTGGTCTTGAACCCGCTGATGACGGCGGCCGTCACCGCCAGATCGAGCTTCGCATCCGCGCAGACGATGACGGCGCTCTTGCTGCCCATCTCGGCGGCGACGATGCGGTCGTGCAGATCGGCGGAGAGTTGCTGGATGCGGTGGCCAACGTCCCAGCTGCCGGTGAACAGCACCACGTTGACGTCGCGGTTGCGCACCAGCGCCTCGCCGGCCTCGTGGTCGCCGTGGACGAGGTTGAGCACGCCCGGAGGGAACCCGGCCTCCTGGAACAGCTGGACGAGCCGCTGGCCGATGGCTGGGGTGTCCTCGGACGGTTTGAAGACGGCGGTGTTGCCCTCCAGCAGGCTCGGGCCGAGCATCCACAGCGGGACCGCGAACGGGAAGTTCCAGGGGGTGATGACGGCGACCACGCCCCACGGCTTGCGGCGCATGAACGCATCCTTGTCGGCGATCTCCGACGCCAGCACGTCGCCGATCGGCATCCGGCCGGTGCCGAAGACGTACTGGATCATGTGCAGCCCTTCGATGACCTCGGCGCGGCACTCGGTGACGACCTTGCCGCACTCGCGGGCCATGAGTTCGGCAAGGGCATTGGTGTCGCGTTTGACGAGCTGCGCGAGGTTGTCGAACAGCTCGGCACGATGAATGCGGCTGGTGCGTCGCCAGGCCGGGTAGGCAGCGCGGGCGGCGGCGACCGCCTGGTCGGCCTCGGCGGGCGTGGCGCGCGGGAAGACGCCGACGACCTCGTCCGTGCGGGCGGGGCTGCGGCTCTCGAAGGCGCGTCCGTCGGGCGCCTGCCAGTTGCCGGCGATGAAGTGACGGCCGGTGACGGCGGCGGTGCTCATGGCAGTTTCTCCTTGCTGAAGGCAGGCGGACGGTACGGCCCGGTGGGGGCAGTCCGGCGTGGGGCTGATCGAGGTGAGGGTGCGTCGTGCCGGAGCCTTCAGCACTCATTATACGGCGGGGGCGCGCCGGCCACAATCGCGGCCGGTGGTCCTGAGAGGGCTACCTGTGCCTTCGCGGGGTTGCCTGGAATGCCACGAGGACCGAGAATAAGCGCCAAGCAAGAGCCCGAACCATTTCCTATCTCCACACGAGGATCGCTCATGCTGACACTGGTGATGACCGTGTTGACCGGGCTGCCGGGGGCGCAGGCCGGGCAGGGACAGGCCGCCCAGAAGAAAGAGCTGTTCGCCAACGAGAGCTGGTACAGGGACCAGAAAGGCGAGGAGCGAGGGTTTGTCGGCGTCCTGCGTCGCGTGGATCGCGGCAAGGGCATCGTCGGCTTTGGTCGGTTCAACCCATACCGGCTGGAGATGGCCGAGAAGGGCAAGAAGGACGTCCGCGAGGTATACGTCGGCGGCAAGACGGAACTGCTCGCGCCATACGTCGGCAAGCGCGTTCGACTGACGGGCAAGGCGGTGGACATGGAGGTCGAGGGTCGGCGGCATCGGGAAATCTGGCCCGCGCGGCTGGAGGTACTCCCGGCCGCGGGTGAGAAGGGCAAGGGCACCGGCGCGAAGTCGGCGCGTGCCCCGGCGGCGGCTCCGGCTCTCGTCAGCGCACAGGCCGGAGGTGAAAAGGGAGCGGCCGGCAAGGAGCTGAAGATCCTCGCGAAGGGGTACTGGGGAGGCGCCGGCGTCAGGCCCGACGGACCGCGCCAGGGACACACGTTCCTCGTTCGCAGCCCGGAGGAGTTGCCCAACCACCCGCCGTGGAACAACCTTGATGCGATCCCGCAGGTGGTCCAGAAGCAAGCCCTCGCCGCGCTCACCAGGGCGCTGAAGGTGGACAAAATCGACTGGGCCAAGCAGATGGTCGTCGTGGTGACCGCGGGCGTCAAGCCGACCGGCGGGTGGAAGGTCGAGATCACGAAGGTGACGGCGGGCGACAAGACCGTCACCGTCAACTACACCGTGACGCCGCCGAGCGGATTCGCCACCCAGGCGTTCACCCACCCCGGCCAGGTCGCCCTGGTCGAGCACGCGGACGGCACGCCGAAGTTCGTCATGACGCCGGGGAAGGGCGGGCGCCCGAAGCTGCGGCCCGTTCCGCCGGCCAAATCGGGCGCGCTGGCCGTGTCGTTCACCCCCGAGCAGGGGGCGGGAGAGCAGAAGGGTAAGGAGGATCGAGAACTGAAGGTCTTCGCTCGCGCCCCGGGCCGGCTGAAAGCCCTCAGGAAGGGGCACGCCATCGCGCGCAACCCGATGGAGCTGATAAGATTGATGGGAGGGACGTTCGGCGGGAACATCGACAAGGCGAACACCTTCGCCGCCAGGACGCTGAAGGTCGAGAAGATCGACTGGAACAAGCAGATGCTGATTATCATCAGCGGCGGCACCCAGCCGACCGGCGGGTACAGCGTCGAGCTGACCGGGCTGAAGGTGAACGGAGACACGCTGACCGTCCACTGGAAGCTGAAAACCCCGCGGCCGGGCGACATCGTCACCCAGGCGCTGACCAGCCCGGCCCTGACGCTGCTGGTCGAGCGCTATGATAGCACGGTCCGCTTCGACCCGCCGGCCGCGAAGAGTGGGGCCGGCAAGGGACTGGACCAGTAGCCGGTGCCCCGGCCCGCCCGCGCGGCCACCCGGCCGCGCCCGACGAGGTCTTCTTCCGAGCCGGCCCCGCGAGGGTCGGCTCGGTGTTTTGGAGTCGCCATGCGGAGAGAACTGTCCTACGGCCTGCAGCGCCTGGAAGTCGAAGTGGCCGACGCCTCTCCGGTGCCGGTCCGCCACGCGCCCCAGGCCCCGCCGCTGGCCGACCCGGCCGCCGCCGTGACGGCCGCCCTGGAGGGGCCGCGCGACTTTCCCCCCCTGCGCCGCGCGTTGACGCCCGACGACCTCATCACCATCGTCGTCGATGAGCAGCTCGGCCAGTTGCCCCGGCTGTTGCTGCCGGTCCTCGAGTATCTGACCGGAGCCGGAATCTCGCCCGACGCGATCGCCCTGCTCTCGGCCCCGTCCACCGCGGGCCACGGCTGGGTGGACGAGTTGCCCGACGAGTTCGACGAGGTGCGGGTCGAGGTGCATGACCCGTCGGATCGCAAGCGGCTGAGTTACCTCGCCACGACGAAGCAGGGGCGGCGCATCTACCTCAACCGCAGTGCGGTGGACGCGGACCAGCTCGTGGTGCTGACCCGGCGGAGTTACGAACCGCTTCTGGGGTACGGCGGGGCTGAGGGCGCCCTCTACCCGGCCCTCAGCGACGAGGCGACGCGCGAGGAGGCGTGGGGGCGGCTGTCGATGGCGGCGCCCGACGACACTTCGTGGCCGTTGCGGCGCGAGGCGGCCGAGGTAACGTGGTTGCTCGGAGTGCCGTTCTTCGTGCAGGTGATCGAGGGGACCGGAGGTGAGGCGGCTCACGTCCTGGGGGGGCCGGCCGGGACGAGCGCCGAGGGGCAGCGGCTGCTCGACGCGCGCTGGCGCGTGACGGTGGACGAGCCGGCCGACCTGGTGGTCGCGGGCGTGAGCGGCGACCCGGCCCGGCACCGCTTCGCGGACCTGGCCCGGGCGGCGGCGTGTGCGGCGCGCGTGGTGAAGCGCGACGGGCGCATCGTCCTGCTCAGCGGCGCCACCCCGGTGCTCGGGGACTCGGCCGCGCTGCTGCGTCGGGCGGAGGATCCCGACAAGGCGCTTGCCCTGCTGCGCCAGCAGCACACCGCCGAGCCGGACGCGGCCTACCAGTGGGCCAGTGCCGCCCGCCAGGCGCGCCTCTACCTGCTTAGCGGCCTGGAAGAGGAGACGGTGGAGGAGCTGTTTGCGGTCCCGCTGGATGACGTATCCCAGGTGCAGCGGCTGCTGCGCGAAGGTACGAGCATATTGCTGTCCGACGCCGACAGAACGCTTGCGGTACTGGAGCGGCCGTGAGCCCGCCGGCCCGAGAGGAGACGGCCATGCCCGAGCGCACGCCCCTGTACGACGCGGCCGCGACCCAGGGCGCGACCTTCGCCGAGGACGCGGGCTGGCTGCTCCCGCGCCACTTCGGCGACTCCGCCAGCGAATACCGCAACGCCTGCAGTCGGGCCGCCGTCTTCGATCGCTCGCACCACGGCAAGATCGCGGTGACGGGCAAGGATGCGCTGCTGTTCCTGCACAACCTCTGCACCCAGGACGTCAAGGCGCTTCCCGTCGGCGCCGGCCGCGAGGCGTTCCTCGCCAACGCCCGGGCGCGCGTCCTCGCCCACGTCTTCGCGTTTCGGCTGCCGCCGGAGGAGCCGCCGACGGTGTGGCTCGACACCGGCCCCGGGACGGGCGCGACCGTGTTCCAGCACCTTGACCGCCACCTGATCAGCGAGCCGGTCGAACTCGCCGATCGGACCCGATCCTTCGCCCAGCTCCACCTCTGTGGCCCCGAAGCGGAAGCGGTGCTGGCGCGGATCCTGGACGTCCCCGTCGCCCCTCTCGCGGAGTTACAGCACGAGCAGCGCCGGGTCGAGGGCGTCGGTCCCGTGCAGGTCCGCCGACATGAGCTGCTTCGGCTGCCCGGTTACGATCTGGTTTGTCCCGCGGCAGGGGCGGAGAAACTGTGGCAGGCCCTGCTCGCATCTGGCGCCGTGCCCGCCGGACTGGAGGCGTATGAAGTCCTGCGCGTCGAGGCGGGCGTGCCGGCCTACGGCGCGGAACTGGACGCCGAGCGGTTCCTCGTCGAGGTTGGACGCACCGCGCAGGCGGTCAGCTACAACAAGGGGTGTTATCTGGGTCAGGAGCCGGTCGTCATGGCACGCGATCGCGGTCACGTCAACCGGGCGCTGCTCGGGCTGACGCTGACGGCGGGCGGCCCCGTGGCGCGCGGGGCAAAGGTGTTCCGCGCCGGGCAGGAAGTGGGGCAGGTCACCTCGTCGGTGTACTCACCGCGCCTCGGCAAGCCGATCGCGCTCGCCTACATCCGGCGCGGCCACCAGGAGCCGGGCACCGCGGTCGAGGTCGAGGCGGAGGGAGGCCAGCGGCCCGCGGTCGTCGCCCCGTTGCCGCTGGTGTAGGCGGTTAGGCGAGCGGCGGGAATTAGTCTCCCTTCTCCCCCCTGGAGGGGGAAAGGGGAGAAGAACAGTTCCGCTCGCCTTAGAGCAGGAACAGAACCAGGCAGGCGGTGGCGTTGAACAGGGCGTGGGTCGTCATCGACGCGACGACGCCGCGCGTGCGCCACGCCAGCCACGCCAGGCCCAGACCGAGCAGAAAGAGTGGGATCGGCGACGGCCATACGCTCGAATGAAACGCCGCGAACAGCAGGGCGTTGCCGTAAATCGCCAGCCGTGCGTTGACCCGCGGCTCCTCGACACGCCGGGTGTAACGCGCCAGCCAGCTCGCCTGGCCCGGCTCGTCGCCCCGTGCCCGGTCCGAGGGCGCGTCCGGGATGGTGCCGTTACCCTCGTCCGGAGCAGCGGGAGCCGGGGCGGCTTCACTCGCGGGCGGGGCAGTGCGACACAGGTAGGGGAGCAGCGCGTACCCCGGCAGCATGGCGGCGACGAACAGCACGGGCCCCGGGTTGAGGCCGCTCTCCTGCGAGCCGAACAGGAGCGCGACGGCCAGCGCGGTGCCGGCGACGGCGACGTGCGATACCGGCCCACGCCCCACCTGCCAGGGCAGCAGCAGGCCGCGGAACACCAGCTCCTCACTCACCGCCGCGACGCCCACCGCCACGACGACGAGCAGGACGTACTCGACCGGCAACAGGGTTTGCTGGCTGATCTTCTCCAGGACGTGCGGCTCCTGGCCCAGCATCAGCGTAACAACCCAGTACACCACCAGCGCCGCGGGCGTCAGGACGAGCCAGGTGAGGTAGCCGGCCACGATATTCGCAGTGACGCCGGGCTCGCCCAGAATGACCGCGGCCGGCCGCACCCCGCGGACCGCGTGCAGCTCGCCAAGGATGATCGCCACCTGCAGCGGCAACGCGAGCGCGACCGCCCAGAACAGCTCGCGCTCGCGCAGGAGCGGCAGCGCCGAGTCCGTGCCGTAAATCGCGGCGAACAAACCCGTCTGCCGCAGCAGCTGGTAAACGGCCGGCGGGGCGACGTAGAACGCGAAGAAGGCGATCCAGATGTCGATTCCGGTCCACAGGAGAGGCCGGGATTCTGACTCCGGAAGGAGGCGGCACTCCCGTGGCAGCAGCCACCACAGGGCGCCGGCCAGCACCGCGCCCACCCCGACCAGCGTGAGCCACGCCAGCAGGGAGATCCACAGGGCCTGGAAATCGGCGCCCACTGTATCCTCTTGGGGGGAGTCCTGGCGGCCCGACCATTCGGCCGGATTCGCAGCGTCGGTTGTTCGCCGACCAAAGTTAGTGTAGAAAAATGCGGGCGGCGCGTGGAACGGCGGACGTGGAGGGGATTCGACGTGTCAGTTCTCGACAGGATTGTGGCCGCCAAGCGGCGCGAGGTGGAAGGGTACAAGGTGGCCGTCGCCGAGGCGGACCTGGAGGCTCGCCTCACCGACGCCCCGCCGGTGCGCGACTTCCGTGCCGCGCTGGAGCGTGCGCCGGGCGTGGCGCTCATCGCCGAGGTAAAGAAGGCGTCGCCGTCGGCGGGCGTGATCCGGGCCGACTTCGACCCGGTCGGCATCGCCCGCACCTACGCGGCCCACGGCGCCGCCGCCATCAGCGTGCTCACGGACGAACCGTTCTTCCAGGGCCGCCTCGGCTACCTGGAGGCGATCCGCGCCGCAGTCGAGTTGCCGGTGCTGCGCAAGGACTTCATTCTCGACCGCTATCAGCTGGTGGAAGCGCGCGCCGCTGGGGCCGACGCCGTGTTGTTGATCGCCGAGGTGCTTGCCGGCGACGAGCTGCCGCGACTGCTGCGCCAGGCCGGCGAGCTGGGCATGCAGGCGCTGGTCGAGTTCTACGACCCCGACAACCTGCCGCGCGTCCTCGACAGCGGAGCCCGGCTGATCGGCGTCAACAACCGCGACCTGCGCACCTTCGCGACCCGGCTGGAGCACACCCTCGAGATCGCGGAACGGCTGCCGCCGGACTGCTGCCTGGTCAGCGAGAGCGGTATCAGGACGCGCCAGGACATCGAGCGGCTGCGGACCGCGAACGTCCGCGCGGTGCTCATCGGCGAAACGTTCATGCGCAGCGCCGACATCGGCGCCAAGGTGGACGAGCTGCTTGGCGGTAGCTGAGAGTTCCGGCAGCGACGGATCCTTGTCCTTCCCCGTCAGCGCCAGGCCGCGTACAGCGTCATGCTCTGATAATCGCGCACGAAGCCGGCGGCCTCTAGCAGCTCGCGCCCGTCGGTGGCGGTCGCCGGCCGCCCGTTCCACTCGGCGACAGTCAGCCGATGGCCCCCCGCGAGTCCCTGGTCGGACGTGAGGAGTGCGGGCAGGCACGCGACCGCTGCGGCCAGATCCGCGCGGGCCGCCGCCAGGGCAGTCAGGCGTTTGCCGTGCTGCTCGATCACCAGCACCGGCCGGCCCGCCTTGATGACAACCCAGTTGCCGGCGCGGCGGAGCAGGGCGCGCGTTCCGCCGTCGAGCAGCGCCAGGTCGAACGGGGCGCCCGCGCCGTAGAGGTTCGCCGGATCGAGCGTGTGGACCAGCAGCACCGGGGCGGCGGCACTGCTCGGGACGCCCAGATCCTGCAGCAGCTGGGACGCCTCGGGCAGGGCGAACTGGGCGCCCGACAGCCCCTCCACGAAGTACCCGCGGCGCACCTCGCCGGCCAGCTCCATCCGGCTCAACACCTCGTAGAGGACGCGCCAGGGCGGCATCCACGGGTCGAGCAGGGCCAACTCGCGGGCGACGATGCCGTGGCGCTGCAGGAGTCGGGCCGCCTGGTGGACGGCGAGCGCCTCCGCGTCGGGGCGGCCCCACGGCACCAGCGACCAGCGACCCTCCGGCCGTTGCAGCGTCCTCCCGACCGGTCGCATCCGCCCGACCCGCAGCACGTCGAAGCGCCGCCCCACCGCCTCGGCGGCCGGCTCGCGTTCCTCTCCACGCCGAATCACGTCGTAGCGGTCGTTGGCCGCTACCCCCAGGCGCAGGAGATCCCACAGGGCAGAGCGGACCACGCTCGGCGCCAGTTCGGTCTGCTGGGCCAGGTCGGTGACGAACTGCGCGCCGCGGCCACGCAGACACTCCAGCACCTGGCCCGGAGCCCCCGCCAGCTCGGGAGCGTCGGGAGAGATGGGCAGCGGCAGTTCGGCGAACTGCTCGCGCCGCAGGAACGCGAGTGTTCCCGGGCCGGCGTCGCCCTCGCCGCGGCACACCCAGGCCCACTCGCCCGACGCGATCAGCTCGTCCAGCCAGCGCGGCTGATACCCAGGGACACGGCCCGGCAGGACGCAGCGCTCCCACAGCTCCGCCGGCACCAGCAATCCCGCCAGCCGGGCGAGCGCGTCGGCCAGTCCCTCGGCCGTGCCGCGGCGCGTCTCGGGGTGCAGCCCTTGCCAGCGCAGCAGGAAGTCGGCGAACTGCGGGGCCGGACAGGTGATGACCTCGCGACGCAGCAGAGCCAGACTGCCGCGCTGCACCTGCTCCAGGTTCTCCGGGGCGGACCACTGCAGCGACTCGGCCTCGGCGGCGGGCGCCACCGCCACGACGCGGCCGCTCGTCGCCCACTCCTCCAGCTGGCGGCGCGCCCAGTCCGGCTCGAACGGGTAGCGGTCGAGGACGTCGCGCAGCGACACCAGCGCGTGCGTCGTCAGGTAGCGGGCCAGCACTCCGGCTGCGGCCGCGCGCTGGTCCGCCGGCTCATCGCCCCCCAGCCCAAACGCCCGGCGGTACAACCCCTCCTCCTCCGCCAGCACCCAGCGCCGCGACTCCCGGACGCCCGGCAGGTCGAGGCGCTTCGCGCGGCCGTCCGCCTCCACCTCCTGCATCAGGGCGGCCATCGGTCCTTCGAGGTCGCTGGGGGACAGGTCGCCCAGGCGGCGCAGCCACTCGGCCAGTTCGGCGGCGGTGCGCGGCGGCCGGCCCATCCCGCGCAGGCGCCGCTCGACCTGATGGACGGCGCGCGGGTCGAGCAGGTGTACCTGCGACTGCGGCGAGACGAGCTGGTCGAGCAGCTGGCGGTCGAGCGGGGCGGCGCGGTCCGGCCCAGGGTCGGTGCGGTCGTACTGGTACATGAACGCGGCGGTGAACGCGAACAGCAGCCCGGACGCGAACGGCGAGGGTGTCTCCAGGCGGCGCGTCACCACCTCCACCTTCCCGTCGCGCACGTCGGCGAGGAGTTGCTCCAGCCGCTGCACGTCGAGGTGATCGTGGAGGCACTCGCGGAACGTCTCGGCGACGATGGGGAAATCCGGGTGGCGACGGGCCACCTGCAACAGATCCCGCCCGCGCAGGCGCTGCAGCCAGAGCGGAGCGCGCTTGCCCGCCTGGCCGCGCGGCAGCAGCAACGCGCGGGCGGCATTCTGACGAAACCGGAGGGCGAACAGCGGGCTGTCGGCCAGTTCCTCCAGCACCAGGCCGCGAACGTTCTCCGGCGTCAGGCCGTCGAGGAGATCCAGGATCGGCTCGTCGGTGTCGGCGAGGCGAATCAGGATGCCGTCGTCGTGGTGCAGGCACTGCGGGCCGTACCCCAGCCGAGCGCGCAGCCGGTTCTCGACCGCCAGGCGCAGCGCCAGGTTCAACCGGCTGCCGAGCGGACAAAGCAGGATGACCTGCCAGTCGCCGAGCTGATCGCGCGACGCTTCGATCCAGAGGGTGCGGTCGTCCGGCAGGCGTGCGCAACGGGCCTGCTGCCGGCGGACGTGGTAGATGAGGTTGCGTGCCCCGTTGGGGTCGAGGTGGTACTCGCGTTCGAGCCACGCCCGACACGCGGGATCATCGAGCCGCCCGCCGAGTTCGCGCAGAAAGCGGCCGAGGGCCAATCCCAGGTCGTAACTGCGGCCGGTCTGCTCGCCGCGCCAGAACGGCACCAGCGACGGCCGCCCCTCGGCGGGCGTGACGATGACGCGGTCCGCCTCCACCTGTTCGAGCCGCCAGGCGTTGGTGCCGAGCAGGAACGTGTCGCCGACGCGGCGCTCGTAGATAAACTCCTCGTCCAGTTCGCCGATGCGCAGGCCGGTGTGAGCGTAGACCCCGTACTGCCCGGTGTCGGGGATGGTGCCGCCGTTGACGAGGGCCATGTGCTGGCTGCCGGGCAGGGGCAGCAGCCGATTGTGAACGCGGTCCCAGCTGACGCGCGGCTGCAGCGCCTGCAGCGTCCCTGCCGCTGGCGGCCTGGCGAGAGGAGACGCCAGGCCGCCAGCGGCAACTTCGGCGGGTTCCTCCGGTTGGAACCGATAGCGTCCGCTCACCACCTCCAGGACCGTCTCGAACGCCTGCGGCGAGAGGTCGCGGTACGGGTAGGCGCGGCGGACCAGGACGTAGAGGGCCGGCACGTCCCGGGCCTCGACGGCGGTCATCGCCACGACCTGCTGCGCGAGGACGTCGAGACAGTTGATCGGGACGCGAATTTCCTCAACCCGGCCGGCCGTCATCTCGCGGGCGAGTACCGCCTGTTCGAGCAGGTCGCCCGCCGTCTTCGGGATCAGGCGGCCCTTGCTCCGCTGGCCGACGAGGTGCCCCGCCCGGCCGACGCGCTGCAGCCCGCGCGCCACGTTGCCGGGCGATTCGACCTGACAGACCAGATCGACTGCCCCCATGTCGATGCCCATCTCCAACGATGCCGTCGCGACCACCGCCGGCAGCCGGCCTGCCTTGAGCGCCTCCTCGGTCTGCTGCCGCACCTCCAGGGCGACGCTGCCGTGGTGAGCGCGGGCCAGGGTCGTGGACGGTGGGCCGTGCCCTTCTGCACTGTCCCCTGGTCCCTGGCCCCTGGCCACGGATTCGTTCAGCTGGGCCGTGATGCGCTCCACCGCACGCCGGTTGTTCGCGAAGACGATGGTCGAGCGGTGCGTGCCGATCAGCTCGCCGAGCAGTCGGTAGATCGACGGCCAGACCGAGCGCTCCGCCAGCGGCCCGAAGTGCTCGACCGGGCTGACAACCTGCAGGTCCAGCTCCTTGCGCAGGCCGGCGTCAACCACCGTCACGGGGCGCGGGATGTACGTGCCGTCGGCGGCGCGGTCCAGTCCGCCCAGGTAGCGGGCCACCTCCTCCAGCGGCCGCTGCGTCGCCGACAGGCCGATGCGCACGAAGCCGCGCGGCGTCAGTTCGGCAAGGCGCTCCAGCAGCAGCGCCAGGAACACGCCGCGCTTGTTCGGGCACAGGGCGTGGATCTCATCGACGATGCAGTGGGTGACGGTCCGCAGCGTCTCGCGAGCGCGGCCAGTCAGGAGCAGGTGCAGCGACTCGGGCGTGGTAATCAAAACGTGCGGCGGGCGGCGCAGCAGGCGCTGCCGCTCGGCCGGAGGCGTGTCGCCGGTACGGACCGCAGCCTCGATGGTCGGCAGGCGCTGCCCCAGGCGCCGCGCCGTCTCGGCAACACCCTCAAGCGGAACCTGCAGGTTGCGGTAGATGTCGTTGTTGAGCGCCTTGAGCGGGGAGACGTAGAGCACCCGCACGCCGCGCGGCAGCGGCTCCTGCCGCCACAACCCGTCAAGGCAGGCGAGGAAGGCCGCCAGCGTCTTGCCCGACCCGGTCGGTGCCAGAATCAGCGTGTTCTGCCCGGCGGCGATGGCCGGCCAACCCTGACGCTGGGCCGGCGTGGGCTCGCCGAGGGCGGCGCGGAACCACGCCCGCACCGGCGGCAGAAACAGGTCGAGTGGATTCGGTTGCGTCATGTTCGTGCGCGGCCGCGAAAACCTCTCCCCCGGCCCCCTCCTCTCGCAGGGGAGGGGGGTCGGGGGAGAGGTTTTCGCAGGCCCTCAGCCCCCGTGCCCCGCCAGCGACCCGCGGCGCAGCCTCCTGCCCAGGCCAGGGACGAGGCACAGCAGGGCGAAGGCGCCGTAGCACAGCAGGACGCCGTCCAGTGGCAGGCGCGGACCGGACAGCATCTCGGCGTGGCTGAGCAGGTACGGCAGCGGGATCCAGAAAACGGCCAGCGATGCGGGCATTGACTCGCGCCGCCACCCGTAGCTCCACCGCCAGCCGATCAGCCCGAACACGAGCATTCCGAGCAAGGTTCCCTCCAGTGCCGCGGGGTACGCCTGGGCAACTGTCGGCGGCAGGCTCTCGGGGGCGGGCGCGCGGGCGAGGGTGCCGTCGGTGAACCAGGACGCTCCGAAGACGAAGGCCTGTCCCGCGAGGAGGCGCCGGTGCAGGATCCCGGCCGGATTGGCGACGAGTTGCTCCTTCACGTCGTGGGCGAGCATCCCGTAGCGCCGGGCCTGGTTCGACTCCTCCAGCAACTGCTTGCGCCGGGCCGGCGGCAGGGTAGAGCGCAGGGTGATCTCGTCCTGCGGGCCGCCGGTCGCGGCCGAGTTGACGCCGACCCAGAGGTGCAGGTACAGGGAGTCGGCGACCGGCACGAGGTCGTGGAACACCTGCCAGTTGCGGGCTGTCCACGGCGTCAGTCCGTTGGCCAGCCCCAGGAACGCCAGCAGCGCACACAGCCAGCCCCGCGGCACCTCGCGACAGCGCCAGAGAAACCACAGACACCCGACGAGGGCGAACGGCAGCAGCGCCGCCCGGGTCAGCGCCAGGCCCGCCAGCGCGAGCCCGTAAAGGAGGCTGCTCGTCGCGTCGCCCTCCTCCGCCCCCCGGGCGCCGAAGAACAGGCTCGCCGCCAGGAGGAACGAGGCCAGCACGCCGTCGGCCAGCTCCGCCGTACTGATCACCCAGAAGGGGTGGACGGTACAGAGCAGGCCGGCCAGGAACCCGACCGCGGCGCTGCGAAAGGCGCGACGCGCGAAGAGGAAGTACAGCCCGGCGGTCAGCGAGCCGAAGCCGACCTGGCTCCAGCGGATCACGGCGAGGGTCGTGGCGGGATCGTCCAGCAGTCGCGCCAGCCGGCCGACGAGCCAGGGATAACCGGGGGCCGCGTGGGCGGTGCGCTCCTCGACGTCGGCGAGCGGGGCCAGCGAACCGCCCCACTGGTGCTCCTTGATGTTGTGGGCCAGCGCGGGCAACTGGGCGTAGGCCGGCGGCACCGACAGTTCGACGGTCCGGGCGGGGCTGTCGGGATTGTCCTGCACCCGCAGCGGCGCGGGGCCTGTTACGTCGTCCATGCACAGGGTCAGGTAGCCGGCCCGGATGCCGCCCGCCGCCGCCACGATAATGATGAGGAGCAGCAGATCTTTGAAGGTGAAACGCAGCATCAGCGTATCATACCCGCGTCCGCCCCGGCCCGCCACGGCGGCAGGTCGGGCCGGACGACCTACTCCGCCGCCTCGCCCGCGAAGAGGCCGAGGTAGCTGGTGTAGCGCCGGTCGGCGATGAGGCGGCGGGCGACGGCGTCCTTGACGGCGCAGCGGTCCTCGTGGGTGTGGGTGCAGTCGGGGAAGGCGCACAGCGACACGAACGGCCGGAACTCGGCGAAGAACCCTTCGACCTCCTCGGGCAGGATGTCCCACAGCCCGAACTGGCGGATGCCCGGGGTGTCCACCACCCACCCGCCGAAGTCCAGCCGGATCAGCTCGGCGGTGGTCGTCGTGTGCCGGCCCTTCTGGTTCACGTCGCTCACCTCCCGCACCCGCAACCCGAGCCCCGGCTGCAGCGCGTTCAGCAGCGACGACTTGCCGACCCCGCTCTGCCCGGCGAACACGGTCTGGCGGTCGCGCAGGAGGCGGCGCAGACGCTCGATGCCGACCCCGCTGCGTGCGCTGGTCAGCAGGGCCGGGACGCCGAGCTGGTTGTAGAAGCCGACCAGCCACTGGTAGGCGGCGGGCTCGATCCGGTCGGCCTTGTTCAGGCAGATGATCGGCGCAATGCCGCCCTGCGCGGCGCTGGCGAGGTAGCGGTCGATCAGGTGCGCCTTGAGATCCGGCTCGACCAGCGACACGACGATGACGACCTGATCGACGTTCGCAACGAGGACGTGCTCGCGGTTCTTCGAGGCGCGCGTCAGCAGACCGTGCCGCGGTTCGATGCGCTCGATCACCCCCACGTCGGCACCCGCAGGAAGGATCCAGACCCGATCTCCGGTGGCGACGATGTTGCGCTCGTCGGTGGCGAGCGTCTTCAGCAACCGGCGCACGGCGCAGCGAAATCGCCGGCCGTCGTCCGTCTCGACGAGGCTCTCTTTATGCACCCGGACCACGCGCCCGGGGACGCAGGCACTGACGTCCACGGCCGGCATCTCGGCGGACTCCGGGCCGGTTCCGTCGGCGGTTTGCGGTTCGTGGGTGATGATGGTGCGGCGGCGCGACAGGTCGCCCTTGGCGCGAACGCGCTCCCCTTTGATGGCGTCCTCGCTGAGGCCGTCCTGCTGAAACTGGCGCGTCAGGTCGCCCTCGCGCGGCGGTTTCTGCCGGTTCTTGCGCAGCTCGACGCGAACCTTCTTCTTCTTCGCCATCACGTCTCCCGGGCTTCACGTCCCCAGGTCAAGTCCAACTTCTCGCAGGGATCCGCCCTTCGTGGGGCATGCAGGCATTCGCAGAGCAGGTAACGCCGGTAAGCGCTCTCCGGACATTGTACCAGACGTCGCCACGCCTCCTGCCCCTGCGCCTCAGGGCCGGGGGCCGACGCAATGAAGGGCCAAGGGGCCTGGTGTGCAGAGGGTTTTGGGAAAGCCCACGGGTGGCGCCCCGTGGGCCAAGTCCCCGGCGCTCGACTCACGGGGCGCCACCCGTGGGCTTTGTAAAGCAACCCTTCTGGTGAAGTGGGCCAGCAGATGGGGGCCGCGGCGGGCAGGAACGCCCGCTGCGGGAGCAGTCTTTCGGGCGATCTACGCGAACAACTCGCGGACCGGGTTGCCGCCGTCCACGATGCGGATCGGCCGGCCGATCGACGTGATGTTCTCGCGCCGTGGGTTGATGCCCAGCGACTGGCAGAACGTGCAGAACAGATCCGCCACGCCGACCGGCCGCTGCGTCACGTCGCTGCCGCTGCCGCTCGTCGCGCCGATGACGCGCCCGCCGCGCACCCCGCCGCCAGCCAGGGCGAGGCTGAACGCCCGCGGGTAGTGATCGCGGCCATTGTTGCCGTTGATGCGCGGCGTCCGGCCGAACTCGCCCAGCACCACCACCAGCGTCCGCTCCAACAGTCCACGTTCCTTCAGGTCGGTCACCAGGGCCGCAAACCCCCGGTCCACCGGCCCGCTCAGGGTCTTGCTGCGCTCGAAGTTGTCCTGGTGCGTGTCCCAGCCGTTCGACTCGATCTCGACGAACGTCACGCCGGCCTCGATCAGCCGGCGGGCCAGCAGACACCCCTGGCCAAACGGGCTGCGGCCGTAGCGCTCGCGCATCGCATCGCGCTCCTGGGAGATGTCGAACGCCCGCAGCCGGGGACTGCGGACCAGCCGGGCGGCGCCGGTGTAGATGGCGCCGTGCTCCTCGACGCGCGGCCGCCCGCCGGCCTCCGCGAAGTCCTGCTCCAGGTCGCGCATCAGGTCGAGCCGGCGCCCGAACCGCTGGTCCGCGACGCCGCCGGGCAGCTGCGAGTTGGCCGGCATCTGGTTCGGGTTCCCGACCAGGAACGGCGCGTACGCCATGCCGAGGAACCCGGACCCGATGCCCGCGGCACGACCGCCGATCGTCACGAAGTGGGGCAGGTCGAAGTCGCGCGGGCCGATCTCGCGCGCGGCGATTGAGCCGAGGGTCGGGTAGCGCAGGGCCGCCAGCGGCAGATACCCGGTGTGCATCAGGTACGTGGCCCGCTGGTGCTCGCCCTCGCGGTTGTTCATCGACCGGATCAGGGCGATGTCATTCAGCGCTCGGGCGGTGTTCGGCCAGCTATCGGCGATACGGACGCCAGCGATGGCCGTCTGGATCGCCTCGGTCGGTCCGCCGTTCGTCGTCCCCGGCTTGGGGTCGAACGTCTCGAACTGGCTCGGCCCGCCGCGCAGGAACATCAGGACACACGCGCGCCCCTGGCGGCGCAGCTCGTCGGCCTGAAGGGCGACCGCGTCGCGCCACCCCAGCACGCTCGCCCCGGCGGCGCCGGCCGCCACGGAGCGGAGGAAGCTGCGCCGGCTGACCACACCGTCACGGTTCGTCTTCACACACGTCACAGACTGAAGTGCCATGAGTAATCCCCCAAAGCCCACGGCTCCCGAGCCTGCCCGCCGCTGCCGGACGGACCCGGGGTCGGTGGGGCCGCCGTCAGGTGTCACCGCCTGGTCTGGAACTCCGTGGAATTGATCAGCGCCCAGAGGATGTCCTCGAACGCCTCGGCCCGGCTGCCCGCGGTCTGGATGTGCTGGCGGCAGCGGGCGAGTTCGCGGTCGGTTGGGCGCCGGGCGAGCGTCCGCAGGTAGACGGCCCGCAGCGCCTCGCCATCATCGGTGTAGGTCGAGAGCACCCGGCCGAGCATGTTCGTTCCGGTTGCCCGGATCTTCTGGTGGATCTGCGGATTATTCATCAGCAGCAGCGCCTGGGCGATGCTGCTCTCCACCTCCTCCGGTCGGGTCGAGGGGTCGAACGCGAATTCCTGCTTGAACTGGAACTCGAAGCCGAGGAAGCGGCCGAACTTCGGTCCGCCCCCGCCTGGGCGCCGCCCGAACCCCGGCCCGCCCATCGGGCCGAGCGCGCCGGTGAGGGACTGCCACAGCGCGTCGGCGCGCAGCCGGGTCGGGTAGATCGACGCGAATAGCAGGTGCTCCTCGGCCGACTCGCCGGGCCGAATCTGGCGCTGGTACGTCTCGCTGTTCATCAGCGCCCGGAGCAGCGCCTTGATGTCGTAGTTCGACCCGCGGAACGCGCCGGCGACGCGCGCGATCACCGACGGGAAGACGGCCTCCTTCCGCGGCCCCAGGTCGTCCACCGGCAGGTAGAACGGCTGGCCCATCAGCTCGCCCCATATCCGGTTGACGAACGCGCCGGCGAACCACGGGTTGTCCTTGCTGACGATCGAGTCCGCCAGCGTCGCGCGGCGGCGCTCGTCCGGCTCGCCCCCACCGAACTTCCCACCGAACTTCCCGCCGAATTTCTTGCCGAACTTCCCGCCGAAAGGCCGGGACGGGACGGGCGTCGGGCTGTCCTTGGCGCGGGCGGCCGCAGCCGGGAGGCTCGCCAGTTCAATCGGGAAGCGCGGCCGGACGACGGACTTCGCCTTCGGGTCGTCCTTGCCCGGCATCTGGTACTCGCCGAACGGCATCGACACCATCGTGAACCCGACGATGCGTTTCTCCTCGAAGAGGGGCCGCTCGCGCAGGCGGCCGAAGTAGGCGGCGAATTCGTGGAACTGGATTCGCTTCCAGACGTCGCTCGGGTGGTCGTGGCACTGGGCGCACTGGATCTGAATCCCGAGGAACACGCGCGACGTCTCCGCCGCCCGCTCGGTGACGGCATCGGCCCCGCGGCGTGACAGCAGGAAGTACGCTGCACCGTTCTTGTCCGGCTCGGCGAAGCGCATCTCGCCGGTGGCGGTCAGCAGGTCGCGCGCGATCGCCCCCCAGCTGCGGTTTTCCTTGAGTTGCTCCACCAGCCACTTCTCGAAGTGCCGGGTGGTAATCCGTGCGAACTGGTCGGTGACACGCGACGCGATCACGTCGCGCCAGTACCGAGCCCAGTGGCGCGAATAGGCGTCGCTGTCGAGCAGCCGGTCGATGACCTTCGCACGCCTGTCCTTGCTCGTGTCCCTGAGGAACGCCACGACATCGGCGGGCGTCGGCAGGCTGCCGGTCAGGTCGAGGTACACCCGGCGGAGGAACTGCTCGTCGGTGGTGCGGGCGGCCGGCTTGACGTTCGCCTTCCGCAACTCCTGCGAAATCAGGCGATCAATCTCGCCGGGCTCCAGCAGGGTGGCCGGCGCCTTGCGCCACATCTCGGCCGTGACGATGCCGATGGGGAGCGGAGCCTCCGGCTTCGCGCGGGGTCGGCCCGGATCAGGGGCGGCGGTTTTCGTTGACTGGGCTTCGAGCAGGCCAGCGATTGCCAGCAGGCCCAGGAGGCTGACGAGCATGCGGGCCGTGCGGGCGGTCAGCGGATGCGCGTGCATTGAGAGGACTCCGGTCGTTGCCGTGGCTCGTGGGAGGACGGCGAGTAGAGGGGCGAGCGTCTGCGTACCGCCTTGACGGGTTGCACGCAGTCCCAATGGAAGAGTCGATAACAACCTACTGCGAGTTGCCGGCGCGGGCAAATGTGCCGCGCGGGAGGGGCGGCTCCTCCTGAGCCTATCAACCCCGCGCGGTGGGGGATGTCTCGTAAATGAGAACGCGATGAAGTGCCCGCGCCGATCCCGGTCAGGTAGAATCGCCTGGGCTGGTTCCCTGCCGCTTGCGACCTGCCCGGCCCGGCTCAGAGACCGTTCCCAAACGCCGCAGGAGGAGGCTCCGGCCCCCGATTTTTCAGACAAGCTCGGGGGCCGGAGCCTCCTCCTGCGGCGTTTGGAAACAGCTCCTTGCCTGCGCGGGTGGCCGGCCGTCACGGCACCACGGGCTGCGTCCAGGCGACCTCCATGTCGCCCTTCTGGTACGGGTTCGGATGGGGCCGGGTCGAGAGTACCTTCGCCCGGACGTACAGTTCCTTCCCGGTTAGCCGGTAGGTCGCCTCCGGACCTTCCACCTCCGCCACTACCTTGCCGACCTCTGGGCTGTAGACGCGCGTCACGTTGAGCGGTTTGCCCTTGGCGTCCAGGCGCGGCTCCGACCTGAGCGAAGCGGTGCGCGCTGTGGCGACGAACTGGGTCCGGTACTTCACCCCGGGCTCGGCCCGGATGCTCACCGTCAACTGGTCGCCGGCGCGGCGGACGTCACGCAGGGTCACGCCGGTAGAGGTGTAGAAGTCACCGGCCTCGATCGCCCGGACGATCGCCTCGGCGCTGAGATACGGTGCCCGCACCATGATCCAGGACCGGCCCGGGTTGACCTTTCCCGGCCCCCACTCGTGGTAGCGGTGGGCGTCGTCGGTCCCCAGCCCGTAAATCACCGGCAGTTTATGCTGGCCCAGGCGCTGGGCCAGGACGATGTCCCAGATCCGCTCGCAACTCGCGTGCGTCTCGTCGCCGTAGTTGCGCACCCCCGGGTGGCCGTTGTGGACCTCGAAGAAGCGCACCTCCTGGGCCAGGGCGATGTCCTCGGCCTTGACCCCCCAGCCGAAGTTCGGGTGGTTGAGGAAGGCGAGCATCGGCCGGCCGGTCTCCTTGCGCTGATCGGCAACGGCCCGGTAGTTCGCCCGGATTGTCTCGGCCACGCTGTCCCCCGGGGTGGGCTGGATCGCGTTGCGCAGGTTGATGGCGTTGACGTGGACGGGCGCCTTGACGAACCGGGTAGTGATCTCCTCACCCGGGACCATGAGGAACTTCCCCGGTTCCTCCAGCAGGCTGCGGTACTCGGCCAGCGGCTTGAGGCGTACCTGATCCTTCCCCTTCTCGACACGCTGCTCCACCCAGGCGGAGCCGAATCGGGCCAGGTAGTTCTTCAGCGCGGCGGCGCGTGAATTCTTCCCGGCGACGTTCAGCCAGCGCTCGCCCTCGGCCATGACGTTGTGATCGGTCATCGCCAGGAAGTGGTAGCCGTGGCGCCGATACCAGTCGGCGATCATCTCAGGGAAGTCGTCGCCGTCGCTCCACAGCGAGTGGGTGTGCAGGTTCCCCTTCCAGAATCGCGGCGACCCGTCGCCGAGGATCGGGAGGCGGCCGGTCGCGGGGGCGGGTTCGGGACGGCCGCCCTGGCGGGACGCCGCGGCCGCGACCAGCGCCCCAAAGGCAACGACGAGCACGACGAGCGAACGGAGTTTACGAGGCATGCGGTTCTCCGGCGACGGCGGTGCGGTGCTCGGCGGCCGGGGACTGGACCCGACGAGTTCCGAGCGGGGTGATTCGTGGTGAGCTATCTTATACCGAACCGGCGGGAATGGATCGGGCCAGGCGACGGGCAGAAACCGGCGGCACGCTGCCCCGTGAGACTCTGCCGGATGTATGGTCCAGGTGGAAGTGTCCGGCGCATTGCTTCCGGACGCGGACGGCTGTCGGAGAGGCCGGCTCGGCTGTTCCGGTGAGGTTCGTTACAATGGCAACGATTTCCCCGTCATTGCCCAGGAGAGCCGCCGATGCCACCCTTCCGCCGCGTCGAGGACAGCCAGGCCGGCCCCACTGCCCTGGGCATCCTCGTGCCGCCCGGCCTGCGGACGTTCGTGATCCTGCGTCCTCGTGCGGTCGAGTGGGATCTCCTCCCGCTCGCGTCCGGGGACGGCGGCGGTGCGTTTCATCCGTTCGAGCGCGAGGAGGCGGCGGGGGTGGCGCGGCGTGTGCGGAGCGCCCTGGAGCAGGTGGTGGGCGGCGCCAGTCCCGTTCGGGCGGTGGCCCGTGCGGATGCTGGCGGCTTCTGGGTGATTGCGCGTGCCGGCGAGTGGGACTGGATTGCTTGCCGGCGAGCCCCGGGCCGACCCTACCAGCCGACCACGTTCGCGAGTCGGGAGGAGGCCGAGGAGGCCGCTCGCCGGCTGACGCTGTTCCTGTGCCCTGGCCAGGACGGGAATCAGGAAGTGTACTTCAACACGCAACACTTCGAGCGTCGGTTGAGCTGAATCTTGCGCTTGAGCGAACGAGGCATATTACCCCGGCGCGGTGCAGAGAGACGGCGACCCTCGGTCGTATCACGGGATTGTGGGACCGCGGACGGGGCAGGGTGCCCCGCCCGCGCGCGAGGTCATCAGGCGTGTGCGGGTTCGCCGGCGCACTGCCCGCCGGCCGCGAACAGCGCCGCGGCCCGCTTCCGCAACTCGGCCGGGCTCACGTCCTCCCTGTGCGTCGCAATGGACCAGATGTGGCCGAATGGGTCGATCACCTGGCCGTAGCGGTCGCCCCAGAACATGTCGCTGAGCGGCATGCGCACCTGGGCGCCGGCCGCCACCGCCTGATTGAACACGGCGTCACAGTCCTCGACGTACAGACAGAGCGTCACCGGCGAGTTGCCCAGCGCCTGCGGTGAGGCGCAGCCCATGTTCGGGAACTCTTCCGCCAGGAACACGATCGAGTTGCCGATCTTGATCTCGCCGTGCATCACCGTTTTCCCGTCCGGCCCGGACATGCACATGATCTCCTGGGCTCCGAACGCCTTCTTGTAGAAGTCGATCGCCTTCGCCGCGCCCCGGATGACCAGGTGCGGGGTGACGGTGTGGAAACCGTCCGGGATCTTCTTCACGCTGCCGTTGCCGTTACCATTCTGCTTCATCTCCATCACTCCTTTCAGATACCGAGCGGTCTGTCGCTGCTCCCGAAGACACGGTTCGGGTGAGTCTGTCCGGTTTGTCTTTCCCCCTTTTCTGCAAGAGGAGAGGGGGGGAAAGCAGACAGCCACTCCCGGATCGAGAATCAGGAACCATCCGTGGCGTCGCGCCGGCCGGGAGGGCGCACGCACCGTGGAAAGGTTAGATGAGCAGCATCACTAAACAGGCGTTCCGGGTCAAGCTCAGTAGGGAAAGATGCAAGGAAATGAGAACCTCGCCCCCGGTGGGAAAGGGGGAAAGCAGACCGCCGCTCGCGGACCGTGCATCAGGGCAAACGGGTCAGGAGTGCCCGAGATCCTCCTCGTCCTCAACCTCCTCGATGATCAGCAATTCTTCCGGATCGATGCCCAGGGCGGTCAGACGCCGGACCGCCTCGTCCTTCGTCTCGACGCCCGGCGCGGCGAGCAGGGCGTCGTACATCGCCACGCGCGCCGACCATCCGTCGGCCCTCAGCCTGTCCAGTGCATCGGCCGCCTTGACGAGGCGGGCCTGCAGTTCGGCGCCGAGGTCGCGCAGTTGCCGGCTCTGGAGGAGGGTGCCCTCTTCGAGTTCCCGACCGGGCGGCCCGAACAGCGGTAGGCTGACGACGACTCCCATACACACCTCCTTCCGGCACACCGGGGCGCGGGCGGCCCGCAGCCCCCCGCCTCACTTTACCAGGTTCCGGACCGACGGGCACGACCCGACGACGCCCCGCAGGGCTACAACACGAGGGAGGAGTTCCACTGCCGCCCGCCCGGGAGAATCAGCCGTGCCGATCAACGCTCCGCTGAACCGCAAGCTCCGCATGGGCCTGATCGGCGGCGGCCAGGGCTTCATCGGCCGCGTCCACGTCCGAGCCGCCATCCTCGACAACCGCGCCGCCCTCGTCGCCGGCGCCCTCTCGTCCGACCCCGAACGCGCCAGGGCGCTCGCCCCGGACTTCGACTTGCCGCCGGAACGTGCCTACGCCTCCGCCCGGGATCTGCTGGAGATGGAAGCGCGGCTGCCCGCAGGCGAGCGCATCGACTTCGTCACCATCGCGACCCCGAACCACACCCACTACGAGATCGCCCGGGTGGCCGCCGACGCAGGGTTCAACGTGATGTGCGACAAGCCCATGACACTCGACCTGGGGCAGGCGGAGAACCTGGCGCAGGTGGTCGAGCGGACCGGCGTCGTGTTCGCAGTGACGCACAACTACACCGGCTACCCGCTCGTCCGCCAGGCGCGCGACCTGGTCCGGGGCGGTGAGTTGGGCGAGATCAACGCCGTCCGCACCTGCTACCTGCAGGGTTCCCTGCGGCGGCAGCGGACGCCGGAGCAGCAGCGCCGGTTCGCGTGGAAGACCGACCCGGCGACGGCCGGCCCGTCCGGCTGTTTCGGTGACATCGGCATCCACGCCTACAACCTGGCCCGGTTCGTCACCGGCCTGCGGCCCGTCAAGGTTGCCTGCACGCTGCGGATCTTCGAGACGGGAGGGCGCCTGGACGATTATGGGACCGCGCGGGTGTTCCACGCGAACGGGGCGCTCGGGACGATCACCGCCTCGCGCATCTCGCACGGGCGGGAGAACGGCCTGTGGATCGAGGTGGACGGAACCAGAGGCGCGCTGGAGTGGCACCAGGAGGAGCCGAATCGGCTGTGGGTCCGGGCGAATGGTCGGCCGCACCGCCTGTACACGCGCAATCCCGCCGCGCCGGCCGCGACCGCCAGGGCCTCCAGTCGAGTGCTGGGCGGGCTGCCCGAGGGCTTTTTCGAGGCGTTCGCGAACGTCTACATCGCGGCCTGCGACGACATGGCCGCCCGCGCATCCGGGGAGCGGATCGGCGGGCACGACACCCTCTACCCGAACGTGTATGACGGCATCGATGGCGTCAACTTCGTCGCCCGGTGCGTTGCCTCATCGGTGGAGGGCGGCCGCTGGATACCGTTCGGGCACCCAACCGGCCGGCCGTGACGACCGGCTGTCACCCACACACACCGGCAGCGGCCGCCTCGCCATGCGCCCCCAGTTCCAGGTTCGCCGGGCGGGCCGCGATATCGAGCCACAGGCGCCCGCCGTGGGGCACGTCGGGCAGGCCGATCCAGCCCAGGACGCGCGGGTCATCCCGACCCTCCTCGAAGACGGTTTCGGTTGGCGTCCCGTCCAGGAAGTGGAGCCGGCCCACCCGCCCGCAGCGCTCCAGGTAGAACCGGCGCACCCGGCCCCCGGGTAGTCGGGTCAACTCGTCCTCCCGCCCGCGGAGGGGGAAGCAGACCAGCTCGAGCAGTCGCTCGACCCGGCCGGCCAGGTGCCGTCCCAGTCCCAGCAACCGCTGGCCGTGCAGGCACAGGGCATCGAGCCCGACGTCGATCGGGTTGCCGTCGGGCCAGAAGATGCGGTAGCCCTCAAAGCGGATCCGGCCGTGCTCGCGATCGCGAGACGGGTCACGGCGAAACAGGATCGTCAAGGCGCGATACATCAGGAGGCTCCCCACGGGAGTTTCAGCAAGGTGGTCAATCTCGGGGTTATGAGGAGACGTGGATCATGCACGTGTGGGTGGGACATAAACCCAGAGTTGCCAGGCCGGCTGGGTGCCGACAACAAGCTGGGGGGATTGGATAAAGTATAGGCTTGCCTGCTTGAGTGTCAACCCGCTGGAACTGCCAGGTCCGGTGCCGCCCCGCCGGAGATGAGCGCAGCGTCGGACGAAGCCGCAACTTCTCTGCAATCGGTACAATAGCTCAGACGCCCGCCCTGGATCGTTTGCCACCTGGAGGTTCCTGTCATGCCGGACGAACGCATCGCCACGGTCACCCCGGTCACGGAACGGGACGCGCGGGGCAAGGTTGCCGACCTTTTCGCGGACATCAAGCGCACGAAGAACCTGGACGCGGTCCCGAACTTCTGGCGCGTGCTGGCGACCAACCCCGACCACCTCGAACTCGTCTGGACGCGCCTGAAGGCGCTGATGCACCCGGAAGCGGCCGGCCGCACGTCACCGCTCGATCCGGTCACGCGCGAGATCATCGCCCTGGCGGTGTCGGCGACGAACGGCTGTGCGTACTGCGTCAACTCGCACACGGCGGCGCTGCGCAAACTCGGGATGGGGGTCGAGGCGCTCGGCGAGGTGCTGGCCATCGTCGGCCTGTTTAACTCGACCAACGCTCTCGCGGACGGGTATCAGGTGCGCCCGGACGTGTTGCCGCCGCAAGACTGAAACGGCCCTCCCAGCCGTTCCTTTGTTGGCGGCGGGAAAAGGTTGGACAACCGCTGACTGGTCAGGTTATATTACAGCCACCTGGCGGAAAGTAGGCAATTTGGAAAGTTTCGGCAAAATCTGGTTGCGAACGATTCCATCGGAGGATTGTTCATGTCCCGCCCTACCATGCGCAGATCAGTTCCCTCCCGAAAGGGTTCCAACCGGCTCCGTTCCTTTCGCCCGCTCCTTGAGCCGCTGGAGGATCGGTGGGTTCCGGCCAACTTCGCCCGGGGCGACGTGTTCGTCGGCGTGGCGACCGGGGAGGTGCAGTGGCGCCGCCCCGACGCGAGTCCGGTCGCTACGTTGAGTACCACGTTCGGGGGCGAGACCACCGGGATGGGGTTCGACGCATCCGGTCGGCTGTACGTGACGAGCTTCACCGCCAGCCGGATCACCCGCTTCGACAACACCGGCGCGTTCCTCGGGCCGTTCGGCGGGACCAACGTGGGCACCCACCCCGAGTCGGTCGTCTTCGACGCGGCCAACACCCTGTACGTGGGGCACGCGGACGGGGACGCGGACGTGCGGCGGTTCGACACAACCGGGGCGTTGCTGGGGCAGTTCAACGTTGCGACGGAGGATCGCGGCTCGGACTTCATCGACCTGGCCGCCGACCAGCGCACCCTGTTCTACACGTCCGAGGGGCGGACCGTGAAGCGGTTCGACGTGAGCGCGAACACCCAACTCCCGGACTTCGCGACCAACCTGCCCGGCCGGGCCGCCTTCGCCCTGCGCCTGCTCCCGGACGGCGGGGTGATGGTGGCGAACGCGCAAACGATCGTCCGGCTCAACGCCGCCGGGGCGGTCGTCCGGCAGTACGACGCGGCTGGCCAGGACAACTGGTTCGCCCTCAACCTCGACCCGGACGACACGTCGTTCTGGAGCGCATCGAACCAGTCGGTGTTCAAGTTCGACATCGCGACCGGCAACGTCCTCCTGAGCTTCGACGCCGGGTCGGCGGTCGGCGGACTGGCGGTGTTCGGGGAACCGACCCAGGGCCGGCCGAACCCGGTCGGCGGGGCGGACACCGTGGGGGCGGTGGACCGGGACAGTAACTGGTTCCTGCGCAACACCAACAGCGCCGGCGCCCCGGAGGTGCCGGTCTTCACCTACGGCCTGTCCGACAACCAGGCGCCGGGCGCGGTCCTGCCGGTCGTCGGCGACTGGGACGGCCGGAGTACCACGACGGCCGGCATGGTCGAGTGCGAGGACGACCCGCTCGCCCCCGGGACGATCGTCCTGGTGTGGAAACTCCGCAATAGCAACTCCAGCGGCGCCCCGGACGCGGCATCGTTCCACTACGGCGCCAGTCACTCGATTCCCGTGACGGGCGACTGGAACGGCGACGGACTCGACACGATCGGCGTGGTCGAGGTGGACACGGCCAACAATCAGCTCGTCTGGAAGCTGCGCAACAGCCTCTCCCGCGGGGCGCCGGACCTCACCTTCGCCTTCGGCAGCGCAACCGGCACCCCGGTGGTCGGCGACTGGAACGGCGACGGGATCGATACCCCGGGCGTGGTGGAGAACGTCGGCGGCGTGCTGGTCTGGTTCCTGCGCAACGCGAATGCCGGCCCGGTCACCCACGGCGGGCCGACCGACCCGGCGCCGTTCGCGTATGGCGGGGCCGGGTGGAAGTCGGTGCCGGGTGACTGGAACGGCGACGGGGTCACCACGGTCGGCGTGTTCGACCCGGCCGGCGTGTGGCACCTGCGCAACGCCAACGCGCCGGGGGCGCCGGATGCGGGCGAATTCGCCTACGGGGCGGGCAACTTCTTCCCGGTCGTCGGCGACTGGGACGGGGCCACGCCGGTGTTCCGCCTGCGCGCCGCCGGCGGGCCGGGGCCGGGCGGCCCGGCGCTGACTGACGCGGGGCTGCGAACGTTTGCCGGCCCGGCGCTGGGCTCGACGTCCGCCTGGTTGGAGGTCGTGCAGCTCCCCGACGACCTGCTCGGCCTGGCCTTCCCGGCGGAAAACCGCGTGCTACTCGACGCGGACGCGGCGGGGTACGGCTGGTTCGTGGATCCGACGCCTTCGCAAAGCGAGGAATTCGACGCGGCCCTGCGGGCGCTGGCCGGCGGGCCGGCCGCCGGCCGGATGGATCTGTGGACGGTGCTGCGGCACGAACTGGGGCACCTGGCCGGCCAGGCGGACACCCACGACGGCGGTCTGCTGGACGGCACGCTATCGGTGGACACCCGGCGCTAAGAGCTACGGGACCAAAGGCGAGCGGCGCGGCGTCAGCCTGCCGGTAAGGCGCTCGCACCGACGGGCTGACGCCGCGCCGCTCGCCAGAGAACGCCCACGGCATGTGTGCCGTGGGCGTTCTCCGTTCCCCGGCCGGCGCCATACAATGGCTGCCTCACGCCCGCTCGCTGAATCCATCGGTGCAAGGGTACTGCCATGCGTGTCCCCACTCTTCTCACACTGCTCCTGCTGGCCGGCCCCGCGGGAGCCCAGGACGGCCTGGTTGTCCTGCGCGACGACGGCAAAGGCTCGCCGCGCAAGATGCTCTCGACCTACCTGCTCGCCGAGGCGCAGAAGCACTTCGACGCCCGCCGCCAGGCGATCGCCGCCCTCAAAACGCCGGATGACGTGCGGCGGCGGCAAGAAGACCTCAGGGCGAAGTTCATTCAGGCGCTCGGCGGCTTCCCGGCCCGGACGCCGCTCAAGGCGCGCGTGGTCGGTGTCGCGAAGCGCGACGGCTACCGGGTCGAGCGCGTCATCTACGAGAGCCGGCCGGACCACCACGTCACCGCCAGCCTGTACCTCCCCGACGGCAAGGGGCCGTTCCCCGGCGTGCTGATGCCGATCGGCCACAGCGCCAACGGCAAGGCGGCCGAGTATATCCAGCGCGGCAGCATCCTGCTGGTGAAGAACGGCCTGGCGGTCCTCACCTACGACCCGATCGGCCAGGGCGAGCGCCGCCAGCTCCTCGACGCGATGGGCAAGCCGGCCGTCCCGAGCACCACGAGTGAGCACACGTTGATCGGTGTCGGTGCCTTGCTGGTCGGCGGGAACACCGCGGCGTACCGCGTCTGGGACGGCATCCGCAGCCTCGACTATCTGGCGAGCCGGCCGGAGATCGACTCGAAGCGGCTCGGCTGCACCGGCTGTTCCGGCGGCGGAACGCTCACGTCCTACCTGATGGCGCTGGACGAGCGGATCGCGGCGGCGGCGCCGTCGTGCTACCTCACGTCGCTGGAGCGGCTATTCGCGACGATCGGGCCGCAGGACGCCGAGCAGAACATCACCGGCCAGGTCGCGTTCGGCATGGAGCACGCCGACTACGTCACGCTGCGCGCCCCGCGGCCGACGCTGATCTGCGCCGCCACCCGCGACTTCTTCGACATTCAGGGAACGTGGACGACGTTTCGCGAGGCAAGCCTGCTTTACGGGCTGCTCGGCCACGGCGAGCGCGTCGCCCTGGCCGAGTACGACACGAAGCACGGCTACCCCAGGCCGCAGCGCGAGGCGGTCACACGCTGGATGCGCCGGTGGCTGCTCGGCAAGGACGACGCGCCGATCGAGGAGCCGTTCCCCATCGCCAAGGACCGCGACCTGCAGTGTACGCGCAGCGGTCAGGTGCTGGAGGATCTGAAGGGCCGGTCGGCGTTCCACCTCAACGCCCAGCGCGCCGACGAACTGGCGCAAGCGCGGGCGAAGGCGAAGCGCGGCCGCGACGAGGTGCTGAGCGACGCCCGCCGCCTGCTCGCGCTGCCCGCCGACATCCCGGCGGCCCGGGCGCGGGAGGCCGGGGAGGTGCAGCGCGCCGGCTACGCGATCCGCAAGCTAGTGTTCGAGACGGAGCCGGGGATTCAGGTGCCGGTCCTGTGGTTCGTCCCGCCCGGCGCGCCGGGGAAGCGGCCGCTGACGCTGGTGGTTGACGGCGCCGGCATGGCGGCGGAGGCCGGCCCAGGCGGCGCCTTCGAGGGGCGGGTGAAGCTGGGTGAGGAGATCCTGGCCGTGGATCTGCGCGGCCTGGGCGAGACGGCGCCGGCGCCGCCGCAGCGCAAGCCCGGGTTCTTCGGCACTGATTTCAAGGAGACCTACCTCGCCCTCCACCTCAACCGCCCGCTGCTCGGGCAGCGCACCCACGACTTGCTCGCCCTCGTCGGGTGGCTGGCGAAGGGGAAGACGGCGGGCCGCCCGCTGCACGCGGTCGGTGTCGGCACCGGCGGCCCGATCGTGCTGCACGCGGCCGCGCTCGACCCGCGCCTGGCGGCGGTCACCGTGGAGCGCTCGGTCCTCTCCTGGACCGCGGTCGCCCGGACGCCGCTCACGTATAACCAGCTGACAAACGTGGTGCCCGGGGTGCTGGCGGCCTACGACCTGCCGGAGTTGGCGGCGACCATCGCCCCGCGGCCGCTTACGATCCGCGCCGCCGTTGACCCGGCGTTGCAGTCTGTCCCGCAGGCGGCCCTCGACGGCGCCTACGGACCTTGCCGTACCGCCTACGCGAAGCAGAAGGCGGCGGGGCAACTCCGTCTGCAAGCGGTGCCGTGAGAGGCCCGGCCTGTTCCGCGCGCGGCTCTCCTGGACCGAACCGGCCGGGCGATGGGATAAGAAGTCCGAGTCCAAAGCGTCAGCGCGGGACGAGTCAAAGACCCTCGCGGTTGGGAAACCTGCCGACGAGCACCAGCGCGGGGCCATCCCGCGCTGGTGCTCGGGGCTCGTTTGGCAACCACTTCTCAACTCTGCTGTTCGCTGCCGCCTTCGGCCCCACAGCCTCCGACCTCCACCGACGCACCGCGGCTGTTCGAGTCCGCCGCTCCCAGGACATGGAGCGACATCCGCCGTGGGCCGGCGGGCCGGGCGGCGTTCAGAGCGATGAGGAAGGTATCGAGATCGACATCCCCCACCCGACAGGCCTGCTCCAGCGTGACGCGACGGGCGACGGTGCGTCGCAGCAGAGGGTTCGACAGGGCGTGGAATCCGAAGGACCGGAACACCGGCATCAGCCCTGGGTGCCAGGAGATGACGTCCGCAACCCGGTCGGTGGCGCAGAGCGGCCGGTCCGGGGCCGGCGAGGCGTCCTCGTCGGTCGTCACAGCCAGCGGGTGGCGACCCGACATGATCCGCCAGAGGTGAACGCCCCACAGTGCCAGTCCGGTCACCTCCAGCAGTCCGCTAACGCCGGTGAACGGAAAGGCGAGGGGGGCGGAATCGGTCAGCGTCTGGCCGACGACCCGCAGCGCGCAGCCGCCGTTGAGGAGCAGAAACGGCGCCCAGAGTCGGGGGAGAGCGTTGCCGTCGATACCGTTCAGGGTGGGGACGACCCGAGCCGCGACGCCGACAATCATCAGGCTCACGAACCCGACGGTGATGGCGTGGCGGATGGCGCCGTAGTAGGCGTGGGAGAAGCCGATCTGGGCGGCGTGGCTTTCCGGCGCCGCCCAGGCGAGCCACCCGTGCTGGTAAGCGGGCAGCAGGACCAACATGCCCAGCGAGACGAACAGCCAGACATACGCAGCCCGGATGAATTTCAGCGTCCGCTCTCGCTCAGGGGCCGCCCCGAACAGACCCCAGCCGGCGACCAGCCAGGCGGTCGCTGCCGCCAGCAGCAGCACTCCGGCGTACCACAACCCGGCCCACTCCGGGCCGGCCAGCCGCATCAGCACCAGGCCGGCCGCCTCGGCAACGACGGCGACGTTGATCATCACCAGGGCTGCCAGACCCCGGCGCGGCCGCGGCGCCGGTAGCCCATACATGTGGTGCAGGAGGCGCTGGCTCACACCCAGGATCATGAGCAGGGCGAACCCGTGGATCTGCAGGTCGCGCAGCGGCGCCTGCCACGTCGCCACCAGGCCCACCAGCGCCGGGCCGGAAACACATAGCGTCGCGGTCAGGTACACACCCTCGTAAACCGCCTGGACCACGAACCACCCCAGGGCGCAGAGGATGTACCAGTCGTAGAACGCCATCGGCTTGCCGGACCGGCGCCAGGTCGCGAGAATAACCCAGGCGAACAATCCTGCCGCCACCACCTCCGCCAGGGACGCCGCTGCGGCCGGGACGATCAACCCCGGGTAGGTGGAGGCCAGTACGTGCAGCAGCGAACGCGCCGCCAGCCCGCCGGCCATGAGCCACAGGCTCAGCCGGGCCACGCCGGGCAGGGCCAGGGCCGTGTGCTTGAAGCGCGGGAACGCCTGGTAGGCGAAGCCCATCACGAACAGCCCGACCCAGCCGAAGATCTGGGCGTGGCCGTGAGCGTTGACCTCGTGGACATCGACCGCGGTGAACGACCCGCCCAGGCCGATGCGGAGCAACAGATACGCGCCCCAGGTCGCGCCCAGGGTCAGGACGACGAGAATCCCGGCGGTGAAGAAGGGGCGATAGATGGTATCGGCCCGGTGGGCCGCCCGGTCCTCCTCCGGGGCCGGGGCGGGCGGCGGGGCGTCCGGTCTGCACGCGCGCAGGTCGCTCAGGAGTTGCTCGATCGGCACGTCGTGAGCGCGGGCGAAGAAGTCGAGCGTCTCGTGCGGTCCCAGCGGTCCGCCGCAGCCGCGCAGGCCGTACCGATCCAGTACCGGCCGGAGGTACGGAGCAGCCCGAAGCAGGTCCGGAATCATCGCGTGTCGGTCGATTTGGTCGGTAGGGGGGTGCATGTCCGCGGCCCATTTGAGGACAACATAGATTCCTATATCCATTATCATCGACCAACGGAGCGCCGTCAACCCAGCTGGAAAAAGAGAAGAGGGCTCCCCGTGAACTCGGCAAGAAGCTGAGGGTCTGTTCAAAGCCCACGGGCTGCCGCCCACGGGCTTTGGAGAACTTCCTCACGCCAGCCCTGGTTGCTGATCGCCGAACTGGTCCTGAACCCAGGAATACGCGGCGACCGTGGCCGGCAGACCGAGCGTCCCCGCCGCCAGAGCGATAACCTGCTCGACCTCCTCGCGGGTGATCCCCTGCGCCAGGGCTTTGCGGACGCAGGCATGCACGGCTCCCTCGCGCAGCGCGCCGACGGCCACCGCCAGTTTGACGAGCCGGGCGGTCCGCGCGTCGAGAGGGCCTTCCCTGCCGGCCTCGCCCAGTTCCCGCCACGCCTGGGCCAGTCTGGGATAGCGCGCGACGAACATCTCGTACATCAGCGGTGGCTTTGGTTCGGAATGCATGGCACGTCCTCGCTCCAGGCGGTCCGGTTCGGCCGCTCCCTGACCCGACAGAGTGCGGCGTTTCGACTTCAGATTACCGATTCCCACGCCCGGTGCAAACAGTCTGCTCTCCCGGAGTTCCGGGCTCATCCGCAACAGGGGACACAGCCGCATGGGCGAATCGGGCGCAGGGATCGCGTTTGCTGTGCGGTTTCAGGTAGCGCACTGGCTCACTTCAGCACACCGAGAGAGGACGCGCCTCGTGCGGCACGCAGGTTTTCGGCCCGGGGACCGCCTCGACACATGCTCCCGGTGTGCCGATGCGATGGACATTCCAGCGGTTGCGTGCGCGGCGTGCCCGCATCGGCCGTGAAGGTGAAAGGTTGGCACTTCATGTGCATGGAGATCGGCCCGCCCACGAGGGAGAGCGCGAGCCTCGGCCTTCCTTCAGGTGTTCTCGGGAGATCGTCGCGATGCACAGCGAACCGCTCCGCCCTGTCCTGTCCGCCGCGTTTACGCTGCTGGTACTGGCCGCCTGGCCCGCCGCGGCCGCGGCGCAGGAGGCGGCCGCGTTCTTCAAGCAGAACTGCGCCAGCTGCCACACCATCGGCGGCGGCCGCCTCACCGGCCCCGACCTCAAGGACGTCACACAGCGGAAGCAGGACCGCGAGTGGCTTCTCTCGTTCATCGTCAACCCCAAGGCTGTCCTCGACTCGGGCGATTCGTACGCGGCGCAGCTGAAGCGGCAGTACGGTGGCGTCGAGATGCCGGTGGTCTTCGGCATGACCCGGGCCCGCGCCGAATCGCTGCTCAGCCTGATCGAGGCCGAGTCGAAACTGGATCGATCGCAGTTCGCCGGGGTAGTGGTCTCGGACCGCGAGCTGACCCCGGTCGATGTCGAGCGCGGGCGCGACTTCTTCATGGGCCACACCCGGTTCGCCGACGGCGGGCCGGCGTGCATCTCGTGCCACAGCGCCAACGGCGTGGGCCTGCTCGGTGGCGGCCGACTCGGTCCGGATCTGACGCGCGTCTACGAACGTCTCAATGGCCGCAAGCAGCTGGTCGCGTGGCTGTCGGCGCCGGCCACCGCGACCATGCAGCCGGTCTACAAGGCGCACCCGCTGCGGCCGGAGGAGATCCTGCCGCTGGTCGCCTTCCTCGAACAGACCGCGCGTCACGGCCGCGAGGACAGCGGCGTCTCGCCCCTGAACTTCTTCCTGGTCGGCCTGGGTGGCACGACCCTCGCGCTGATCGGCTTCGACGCCATCTGGCGGCGGCGTTTTCGGGCGGTCCGCCGCCCCCTCGTCCACTCCAAGAACGGGAAAGGTGAAGCATGAGCGGTGGGAACGGTAACGGCAAACTGCCGTGGATCAAGGACGAGGTGCGCCCGGAGCTGCGCAGCTGGGAAGAGTTCTATCGCAACCGCTGGCAGCACGACAAGGTCGTGCGCAGCACCCACGGCGTCAACTGCACCGGCGGCTGTACCTGGCAGATCCACGTCAAGGACGGCATCGTGACGTGGGAGATGCAGGGACTCGACTACCCGTCGCTGGAGAGCGGCCTGCCGCCGTACGAGCCGCGCGGCTGTCAGCGCGGCATCTCCTTCTCGTGGTATCTCTACAGCCCGCTGCGCGTGAAGTACCCCTACGCTCGCGGGGCGCTGCTCGATCTGTGGCGCCAGGCCCGCGCCGAGCACGAGGATCCGGTCGATGCCTGGAAGGCGCTGGTGGAGAACCCCGAGGCGCGGCAGCGCTGGCAGCGGGCCCGCGGCAAGGGCGGGTTCCGCCGCGCCAGCTGGGATACGGTGCTGGAGCTGATCGCCGCTTCGTGCCTCCACACGATCAAGAAGCACGGCCCCGACCGCATCGCCGGCTTCTCGCCGATCCCGGCCATGTCGATGATCAGCTACGCCAGCGGCGCCCGCATGCTGCAGCTGATGGGCGGCGTGGCGCTGTCGTTCTACGATTGGTACTGCGACCTGCCGCCGGCCTCGCCCGAGGCGTGGGGCGAGCAGACCGACGTCCACGAGTCGGCCGACTGGTACAACGCCAAGCTCCTCGCCGTCATGGGCGCCAACCTGAACATGACGCGCACGCCCGACTGCCACTTCGCCGCCGAGGCCCGGCATAACGGCTCGAAGATGTGGGTCTTCTCGCCGGACTTCAGCCAGGTGTCCAAGTACGCCGACGAGTGGGTGCCGGTCAACGCCGGCCAGGACGGCGCCTGGTGGATGGCCGTCACGCACGTCCTGCTCAAGGAGTTCCACCACGAGCGGCCGGTGCCGGCCTTCCTCGACTACACGCGCAAGTACACCGACGCCCCGTACCTCGTCGAGCTGCACGAGGAAAACGGCGTCTGCCGTCCCGGCCAGCTGCTCCGCGCCGGCCGCCTGGAGGGCTACACCGGCATCGAGAACCCCGAGTGGAAGTTCCTCGTCTGGGACGGCAAGGAGCAGCGGCCGCGCATGCCGGTGGGCAGCGTCGGCTTCCGCTGGGGCAAGGAGAAGGGCAAGTGGAACATGCAGATGCGGGACGGCCAGGACGGGGCCGAGATCGACCCGCAGTTGACGCTCCTCGGCGCCGCTGACGGCGTGGCTCAGACGCGCTTCGACGACTTCGGAGAGGGTGGAAGTCTGCTGCGTGGCGTGCCGTTCAAGCGCGTGCGGACGGCGGACGGCGCGACGGTGCTGGTGACGACGGTCTACGACCTCTTGATGGCCCAGTACGGCGTGCCGCGCGGGCTGGAGGGCGCGTATCCGGCGAGTTACGACGACGAGACGAAACCCTACACGCCCGCGTGGGCGGAACGATACACCGGCATCGGCCGCGACGTGCTGCTGCGCTTCGCCCGCGAGTGGGGCCGCACCGCCGAGCTGACGGGCGGCAAGTGCCTGATCATCATCGGCGCCGGCATCAACCACTGGTATCACAACAACCTGATGTACCGGGCCGGCATGCACGCCCTGATGTTCTGCGGTTGCGTCGGCGTCAACGGCGGCGGCCTGGCCCACTACGTCGGCCAGGAGAAGCTGGCGCCGATGGAGTCGTGGTCGTCGATCGCCTTCGCCCGCGACTGGCACCCGGCGGTGCGGTTGCAGAACGCCCCGAGCTGGCACTACGTTCACACCGACCAGTGGCGCTACGAGCGCGCCTTCACCGACTACCACACCGTCCCGGCCGACCAGCCGCCGGGGTCGCTCGCCCAGGGCCACACGATGGACCTGCAGGTGCGCTCCGTGCGCAACGGCTGGCTGCCGTTCTATCCGCAGTTCAACCAAAATCCGCTCGACCTGGTCAAGGAAGCCGCGGCCTCCGGCGCCGTCAAGGATGAGGAAATCGTGCGCTGGGCCGTCGAGCGGCTCAAGGACCGCCACATCCGCTTCGCGGTCGAGGATCCTGACGCCGAGGCGAACTGGCCGCGTGTCTGGTTCATCTGGCGCGGCAACGCCCTGATGGCCAGCGCCAAGGGACACGAGTATTTCCTGAAGCACTACCTGGGCACGCACACCAACGCCATCGCCGAGGATCTCGCCCAGGGGTCGGCGAAGGAGGTCGCCTGGCACGAGAAGGCGCCGGTCGGGAAGATGGACCTGGTGGTTGACCTCAACTTCCGCATGGACACGTCGGCGCTCTACTCCGACATTGTCCTGCCGGCCGCGACGTGGTACGAGAAGGCCGACCTCAACTCAACCGACATGCACAGCTTCATCCATCCACTCTCGCCGGCCGTCCCGCCGTGCTGGGAGTCGCGGAGCGACTGGCAGATCTTCCGGGCCGTGTCGAAGAAGTTCTCCGAGTTGGCGAAGAAGCACTTTCCCGAGCCGGTCCGCGACCTGGTCGCCTCGCCGCTCGCCCACGACTCGCCCGCGGAGATCGCCCAGCCCGACCTGAAGGACTGGTTTACGGGCGAGGTGGAGGCGATCCCCGGCAAGACGATGCCAGGCCTGAAGGTGGTGACGCGCGATTACGCGAACCTGTACAACCAGTTCATCTCGTTCGGCCCGCAGGCGCGCGCCAACGGCCTGGGCGCCCACGGCACGCACTACGCCATCGCCGACGAGTACGATGCGGCGGTCAAGACGCTGCCGACGGTGAGCTGGGGCGGCCAGCGCTACCCGTCGCTGGCGGAGGACGAGTACGCCTGCAACCTGATCCTGCGCTTCGCGACCGTGACCAACGGCGAGCTGGCCTACCGCTCCTACAAGGAGATGGAGGAAAAGGTAGGGCTGCCGCTGGCGCACCTGGCGGAGAAGAACCGCGGGACGCGCGTCAGCTACAAGGAGCTGCAGGGCCGGCCGCAGCGCTTCGTCAACAGCCCGATGTGGTCGGGCTTGATCGAGAACGGGCGGGCTTACTCGCCGTTCACGTACAACCTCGAGGCGCTGGTGCCGTGGCGGACGCTGACCGGCAAGCAGCATTTCTACCTCGACCACCCGCTTTATCTGCAATTTGGCGAACACCTGCCGACGTACAAGCCCAAGCCGCTACCGACGGAGTACGCCGACCTGCGCTTCACCGAGGCGGCGAGCGGGGGACAGTTGCCCGGCGGGGCCAACGGCCGCACCCTGACGCTGAACTACCTGACGCCGCACGGCAAGTGGCACATCCACTCGACCTACGGCGACAACCAGCGCATGACCACGCTGTCGCGCGGCGTCGAGCCGCTGTGGCTCAACGACCACGACGCGGCCGTGCTGGGTCTGGCCGACAACGACTGGGTCGAGGTCCACAACGACAACGGCGTGGTGGTGACACGGGCCGCGGTGAGCGCCCGCATCCCGCGCGGTATCTGCATCCAGTACCACTCGCCGGAGCGGACGTACTCGGTGCCGAAGTCGCCGCTGCGCGGCTTCCGCCGGGCTGGCGGGCACAACAGCCTGACGCGCGTGCGCCTCAAGCCGAACCTGATGGCCGGCGGGTACGGACAGTTCACGTTCCACTTCAACTACTGGGGGCCGACGGGCGTCAACCGCGACACCCACGTGCTGGTGCGCAAGCTGCCGGAACTGAAGTGGTGAGTGCGTGGCTCCCCTCTCCCCTTGTGGGAGAGGGGTTGGGGGTGAGGGGTGAGACGCTCCAAACCCCCTCACCCCCTGCCCCCTCTCCCACAAGGGGAGAGGGGAGAAGAGGAACAAGTAATGGACGTTCGTTCGCAGATCGCGATGGTGTTCCACCTCGACAAGTGCATCGGTTGCCACACTTGCAGCATCGCCTGCAAGAACGTGTGGACCGACCGCAAGGGCACCGAGTACATGTGGTGGAACAACGTCGAAACCAAGCCCGGCACCGGCTACCCCACCGGGTGGGAGGACCAGGGCAAGTACAACGGCGGGTGGGAAAAGCACGGCGACGGGCTGCGTCTGCGGTCCACCGGCAAGGGGCGGGTGATCTTCAACATCTTCCACAACCCGCACCAGCCGAGCATGGACGACTACTACGAGCCGTGGACCTACGACTACCAGAATCTGTTCAACGCCCCCGAGGGGCCGGACCAGCCAACGGCCATCCCGCTGTCGCTGGTCACCAACAAGCCGATCGACATCGAGGCCGGCCCGAACTGGGACGACGATCTCGGCGGCTCGCCGGTCTACGCCGCCAACGACCCGAACCTGAAGGGCCTGCCGGAGGACCAGCAGAAGCAGCTGTTCGCGATCGAGCGGCTCGTGCTGTTCTATTTCCCGCGCATCTGCAACCACTGCCTGAATCCGTCGTGCGTCGCTGCCTGCCCGTCGGGCGCGCTGTACAAGCGCGGTGAGGACGGCATCGTGCTGCTCGATCAGCAGCGCTGCCGCGCCTGGCGCGCCTGCATCGCAGCGTGTCCTTATAAAAAGGTCTTTTATAACTGGCATACCGGCAAGTCGGAGAAGTGCATCCTCTGCTTCCCGCGGGTGGAGACGGGCCAGGCGCCGGCGTGCTTCCACTCGTGCGTCGGCCGCATTCGCTACCTGGGCGTGCTGCTCTACGACGCCAGCCGCATCGAGGAGGTCGCCAAACAACCCGACGAGGAGCTGGTCGAGGCACACCGCTCGCTCATCCTCGATCCGAACGACCCGCTGGTGGTCGATGCGGCAATCATGAACGGCATCCACTGGTCGGTGATCGAGGCGGCCCAGCGCTCGCCCGTCTACCAGTTCGTCAAGGTGTGGAAGCTGGCCCTGCCGCCGCACATCGAGTACCGCACGCTGCCGATGCTCTTCTACGTCCCGCCCCTGTCGCCGGTGATGGCGCGGCAGGAGGGCGGAACCGTGCAGCACGTCTCGCAGGATCTGTTCCACGACATCGACGAGGCGCGGGTGCCGATGAAGTTCCTCGCCAATCTGTTCGGCGCCGGCCACGAGGGCAAGGTGCGCTACGCCCTGGCCAAGCAGAAGGCGGTGCGCTGGTATCGGCGGGCGCTGACAGTGGGCGACATCGACATGGCGGCGGCCGAGAAGATGCTGCGCGAGGCCGATTGCACGCCGGAGGAGGCCGAGGAGATCTACAAGCTGACCTCGCTCTGCACCTTCGAGGACCGCTTCGTCATCCCGCCGGCGCACCGCGAGGAGGCGCTGGAGATGATGAAGGATCCGCACGAACACAAGCAAGAGGCGGGCTTCGGATTCCTGTCCGGTCCGCGGAGGGGGCTGTAATGGAGACGACCTGCGATCTGTACGACGCCCTCGCGGGCCTGCTCGCCTATCCCGACGGCGACTTCGCCGTGCGGCTGCAGCGCTGTCGCGAACGGCTGGCCGGCCGATTCCCCGAGGCGGCCGGACTGCTCGCCCGGTTCGCCGAGCGCATGGGCGGTCTGAACATCGGGGAACTGGAAGAGCTGTACACGCGCACGTTCGACCTGGACCCGGTCGCGTCGCTGGAGGTGGGCTGGCACCTGTTCGGGGAGAACTACAGCCGCGGCGAGTTCCTGGTCACGATGCGGCAGTTGCTGCGGAAGTACGGACTGCCCGAAGCGACCGAGTTGCCCGATCACCTGACCCAGGTGCTGCCGACCGTCGCCCGCATGGATCAGGCGGAGGCGGACCGTTTCACGACCGCTCATGTACTGCCCGCCCTGGGGAAGATGCTGGCGGGGCTCGGGCAAAAAGAGAGTCCCTACGCCGACGTGCTCGAGACGGTGCGCACCGTGCTTACCAGCCCGTATGCCGTCGCGCTGCAAGGGGTAGATCATGACTGACTGGACGAATTATCTGGACACGCTGCTGTTCGCGGTGCTGCCCTACGTGGCCCTGGTCACGCTGGTGCTGGTCACCATCCAGCGCTACCGGGCGCAGCGCTTCACCTACTCCAGCCTGTCGTCGCAGTTCCTGGAGAACCAGCAGCACTTCTGGGGGCTGGTGCCGTTCCACTACGGCATCCTGGCGGTGGCCGCCGGGCACGTTATCGCCTTCCTGATCCCGCGCGAGGTTCTGTTCTGGAACAGTCAGCCGCTGCGCCTCTACATCCTCGAGGTGTCGGCGCTGATATTCGGTCTGCTGACCCTGATCGGGCTGCTGGCGATGATCGGCCGGCGGCTGGGCAACAGCAAGCTCCAGGTGGTGACGACTCCGTCGGACTGGGTGCTGTACGGGTTGCTGCTGCTGCAGGTGGCGACGGGCGTGGCGGTGGCGGTGTTCTACCCGTGGGGTTCGTCGTGGTTCGCGACGTCGGCGGCGCCTTACCTGTGGTCGCTGGTGAAGCTGAACCCGGACGTCAGCTACATCGCGGCGATGCCCCACCTGGTGAAACTGCACGTGGTCGGCGCATACGCCCTGATTGCCTTCTTCCCGTTCACGCGGCTGGTCCACATCCTCGTGGTCCCGAACCCGTACCTGTGGCGCAAGCCGCAGGTGGTGCGCTGGTATCGCAAGGGGGGACACCGCAGTGAGGCGGAGGTCGAGTCATGAAAAGTCGCGTCGTGACAATCGTCCTGCTCGTCGGGGTAGCGTTTAGCGGGCTGGCGCTGGCGGGGCGGCTGAGCGGCTACCGTCTGCCGGGCAACCAGCAGGGGTACGAGCCCAACCAGCCGATCGCCTTCTCGCACCGGCTGCATGCGGGCGAACTGCAGATTTCCTGTCAATATTGCCACGGCGGCTCCGAGAAGAGCCGCCACGCGGGCATCCCGGCGGCGAACGTGTGCATGAACTGTCACAAGTCTGTCACTGCCACGATGGAGGCGGTGCGGGCCGAGGACAAGCATGCGAAGCACGAGCACCGCCAGCCGAAGCCTGTCGTCTCGCCGGAACTGAAGAAGCTGTACGACGCGCTGGCGCTGGACGACAAGCTGCAGCCCATCCCGGGCAAGTCGCCGCGCTCGATTGAGTGGGTGAAGGTCCACAACCTGCCGGACCACGCCTCCTTCGACCACCGTGCTCACGTCGCGGCGGGGGTGGCGTGCCAGAAGTGCCACGGGCCGGTCGAGACGATGGAGCGGGTGCGCCAGGTCGAGAGCCTGTCGATGGGTTGGTGCGTGAACTGTCACCGCGAAGCCAACATCACCGGCGTCGCGGGCAAGAAGGTGCGGGCCTCGACCGACTGCTCGACGTGCCACTATTGACGGCCGGCAAGCCCACGAATTGCAATCCGTGGGCCTTGGAGAGGTTAAATGTCTGGAGAAACTACCAAGCGCTACTGGGTGAGCCTCGGGCAGCGAGACGGTGATGCCAACTTCCTGCGCGCCGCCGAGAACGAGTTTCCCGAAACTCCCGGACCCGATGCCGGCCCCAACCGGCGCGACTTCCTGCGCGCCGCCGGCTTCGCCTTCGCGGGGACGATGATCGCCGGCTGCGGCGAGGGGCCGCTGCCCCGCGCGCCGGTGCAGCACGCCCTACCCTACGCCACCCAGCCCGAGGAGATCACGCCCGGCCGCGCCACCTACTACGCCTCGACCTGCGCCGCCTGCAGCGCGGGCTGTGGGCTGCTGGTCAAGACGCGCGACGGCCGCCCGATCAAGCTGGAGGGGAGCCCGGAACACCCGCTGTCGCACGGCGGGCTGTGCGCCGTCGGCCAGGCGTCGGTGCTGGGCCTGTACGATCGCCACCGCCTGCAGCACCCGCTGCGCGACGGTCAGCGGGCCACCTGGGCGGAGGTCGATCGTGACATCCGCGCCCATCTCCAGGAAGTGCGCCGCCTGGGCAAGGCGGTGCGCGTCCTCTCCACCACGGTCACCAGTCCGACCCTGCGGGCCGCGATCGGCCGCCTGCTCGGCGATTCGCGGGACGCGCGTCACGTCGTTTACGACCCGCTCTCCTGCTCGGCGATCCTCGACGCCCACGAGCGCACCCACGGCGCCCGCGTCCTGCCGCACTACCACTTTGACCGGGCGGAAGTCATCGTTAGCTTCGACGCCGATTTCCTCGGGACGTGGATTTCGCCCGTTGAGTTCGCCGCCGCCTACCGTCAGGGGCGCAGCCTGACAGGCAGCCCGCCGCGTATGTCGTATCACGCCCAGTTCGAGTCGCGTCTGTCTCTCACCGGAGCGAAGGCCGACCGGCGCGTGCGTGTCGCGCCCGGCGAGATGGGCCTGATTGTGACTCACCTCGCCCGCCGCCTCGCGGAGCGCGCCGGCGCCGCCTTCGCCGTCCCTGGCATCGCGCCTTCGCCCGTCCCGGCGGAGTTGCTCGACCAGCTGGCCGCGCGGCTGTGGGCGGCGCGCGGCCGCAGCCTCGTCGTGTGCGGTAGCCAGGACGTACCGGCGCAGGTGGCGTGCAACTTCCTCAACCACCTGCTCGGCAACTACGGGAGTACGGTGGACATCGCCGCTCCCTCTTATCAGAGACAAGGAAGTGACAGGGACGTGGCGGCGCTGCTGCGCGAGTTGCGTCAGGGGCGGGTCGGGGCGCTGTTCATCCTCGACGGCAACCCAGTGTACGACTTGCCCGGCGGCGATGAGCTGACGAACCTGCTGCGGCGCGTGCCGCTCGTGGTGAGTTGCGCCGAGCGGGCCGACGAGACGGCGGCGGTCGCGAAGTACGTCTGCCCGCGGCCGCACTACCTCGCATCGTGGAGCGACGCCGAGCCGGTCGCGGGGTTGCTGACCTTGACGCAGCCGACTCTCCGCCCGCTGGGCGAGGCGCGGCCGGTCCTGGAAAGTCTCGCGGCGTGGGTGGGGGCACCGCGGCCGGCGCTGGCGCTGCTGCAAGATCACTGGCGCGAGCGCGTTCTGCCGCGCCAGTCCTCGGGCCGCAGTTTCCAGGCGTCCTGGGACCAGGCGGTCCACGATGGCTTCACGCGCGTTACCCCCCCAGCGGTACAGACCAGGGCGTTTGCGCTCGACGCGGTCCGGCCCATCCTCAGGGCAGACCGGCCCGCGGCCGAGGGCTTCGCTCTGGTCCTGTACCCCAAGGTCGGCATGCTCGACGGTAGTCAGGCGTACAACCCGTGGCTGCAGGAACTGCCCGATCCGATCACGAAAAGTACCTGGGACAACTACGCCTGCCTCTCGCCCGCGGTTGCGTCCCGCCTCGGCCTCGCCGAGGGCGACGTGGTGCGCCTGGAGGCGCAGGGCAGTCCGGCCGTCGAGTTGCCCGTGCTGCTCCAGCCGGGACAGCATGACGGAACGGTCGCCGTGGCGCTGGGCTACGGCAACCGCGCCAGTGCCCGCTTCGCCGAGGTCGGGCCGCAGTGGCTCGAAGCGCGGCCGACGCTCGGCCCCAATGGCCTGGTCGGCGTCAATGCGGCGCCGCTGCTGGCCTGGGACGGCGACACGCTCCGCCAGGTGCGCGGCACGGTGCAGCTGACACGGACGAATCGCCGGCACACGCTGGCGCTGACACAGGCGCATCACACGATCGCGGTGCCGCCGCTCCTGGCTCCGCACGGGCAGCAGCGGCGGCCGATGATCCAGGAGACAACTCGCGATGGCCTGGCGGCCGGCTGGCGTGCGGAACCACCCTCCCCACACGGGCAGCAGGAAGATCTCTGGCCGAACGACCATCCGGTCACGGGGTCGCGCTGGGGCATGGTCATTGACCTGACCGCCTGCACCGGCTGCAGCGCCTGCGTGGTTGCCTGCCAGGTCGAGAACAACATCCCGGTCGTCGGCAAGGACGAGGTGCAGCGTCAGCGCGAGATGCACTGGCTGCGCATCGATCGCTACTACTCCGGCGACGGCGGTGACGTGGACGTGGCGTTCCAGCCGATGCTGTGCCAGCACTGCGGCAACGCCCCGTGCGAGACGGTCTGCCCGGTGCTCGCGACCGTCCACAGCTCCGAGGGGCTCAACCAGCAGATCTACAACCGCTGCGTCGGCACCCGCTACTGCGCCAACAACTGCCCGTACAAGGTCCGCCGATTTAACTGGTTCAACTACGCGCACGAGGACGCGCTGCAGAACCTCGTCCTGAACCCCGATGTGACGGTGCGGTCGCGCGGCGTGATGGAGAAGTGCAGCTTCTGCGTCCAGCGCATCCAGAATGCCAGGGCCGAGGCCCGCCGGCGCGGCGAGCCGATGGCGGACGGCGCCATCCAGACCGCCTGCCAGCAGTCGTGCCCGGCGCACGCCATCGTCTTCGGCGATTTGAACGACCCCAGAAGTGAAGTGAGCCGGTTGATGCGCGACCAGCGCCGCTACCGCGTGCTGGCCGAACTGAACGTGCAGCCGTCGATCGGTTATCTCGGGGTGGTGCGCAACCGCCCGGCTGGGGGAGGGGAGGAGCACCGTGACTGAGGTCTGTTCCACATTACGTCAACCGCTGGTTGATGGGGATAAGTCGCTGGGCCAGATCACTGCGGACGTCTGCGCCCCGCTGGAGCGGCGGCCGACGGGCCTGTGGTGGGCTGCGTTCCTGGGCGCGTCGAGCTTGCTGCTGCTCGGCGTCGTCGCGGTGACGTACCAGATCGCGACCGGCATCGGAACCTGGGGCCTGAACCGCACGGTCGGCTGGGCGTTCGACATCACCAACTTCGTCTTCTGGGTCGGCATCGGCCACGCCGGTACGCTGATCTCGGCGATTCTGTTCCTGTTCCGGCAGAAGTGGCGCACGGCGGTCAACCGCTCGGCCGAGGCGATGACGCTGTTTGCCGTCATGTGTGCCGGCCTGTTTCCGCTGATCCACATGGGCCGGCCGTGGCTGTTCTTCTGGGTCTTCCCGTATCCGAATACGCGCGGCTCGCTGTGGGTCAACTTCCGCTCGCCGCTGGTGTGGGACTTCTTCGCCATCTCGACCTACTTCCTGATCTCGCTCATCTTCTGGTACGTCGGCCTGCTGCCGGACCTGGCGACGGTGCGCGACCGGGCCAGGCCGGGCCTGCGCAAGCGCATCTTCGGTATCTTGAGCTTCGGCTGGAACGGGTCGTTCCGCACCTGGCACCGCTACGAGCTGGTCTACCTGCTGCTGGCCGGACTGGCGACGCCGCTGGTCGTGTCGGTGCATTCGATCGTCAGTACCGACTTCGCGACGGCGGTCCTGCCCGGGTGGCACGCGACCATCTTCCCGCCGTACTTCGTCGCCGGGGCCATCTTCTCCGGCATGGCGATGGTGCTGACGCTGATGCTTATCGCCCGCAAGGTGATGCACCTGGAAGAGTACATCACGATACGGCACGTCGATGCGATGTGCAAGATGGTGCTGGCGACGAGCTGCATGGTGGCGCTGGCGTATGCCATCGAATTCTTCACCGCCCTGTACTCGGGCAACCCCTACGAGCACTTCGCGTTCATGAACCGGGCGCTGGGGCCGCTCGCGTGGGGCTACTGGATCATGGTCGGCTGCAATGTGATCGTGCCGCAGCTGCTGTGGTTCAAGAAGGTGCGCACGACGGTGGCGGTGGTGTTCGTGCTGACGCTGCTGGTCAATGTCGGCATGTGGTTCGAGCGCTTCATCATCATCGTGACGTCGCTGAGCCGCGACTTCCTGCCGTCGAGTTGGGCGTCCTACAGCCCGACGCTGGTCGAGATCGCGACCTTGATCGGGAGTTTTGGGCTGTTCTTCACGCTGTTCCTGCTGTTCTGCCGATTCCTGCCGATGATCGCCTTCGCCGAGATCAAGGGCGTATCCGGCTACGCCAGGGGGCACAGGAAACATCTCGAGCCGAGCCCCAACGGGGCGCCCGCCGGCACCGACGGCCAGGCTAGCCCGGAGGGAGAGGCACGGGAACTCGTCGTGACGCGGACTCAGAGCGGAGGCTTGCCATGAACCGGCGACTCTTTCTCGGCACCTTTGAACGCGAGGAGGATCTGCTGGGCGCGACCGCGGAGGCCCGGCAGCAGGGGCTTCGTATCGTCGATGTCTACACGCCCTACGCCGTCCACGGGCTCGACCACGCCATGGGCCTGGCCCCGTCGCGCCTGGGCCGCGCCTGCTTCGTTTTCGGGTTGCTCGGCGTCGGGTTCGCGCTGTGGTTCCAGTTCTGGGCGTCGGCGGTGGACTGGCCGATCAACGTCGGCGGGCGGCCGTGGAACTCGCTGCCGGCGTTCGTGCCGGTGGCGTTCGAGGTCATGGTGCTGTTCGCCGGGGTGGGCGTCGTCCTGTCGTTCCTGCTCGTCAGCCGGCTCTATCCGGGCAAGCGAGCGGTCGTGCCGGTCGCCGAGGTGACCGACGATCGCTTCGCCCTGGTGCTCGAAGAGAATGACGCGGCGTTCGACGTGGACACCGTCCGCCGGCTGTTCGCAGCGCACCACGCGGTCGCGACCGAGGAGCGCGAGGAGCAGGATCCCCCGCCTCCACCGGCGCCGGCCCCGCGGTCGCGTGTGCGAATAAACGCGGCGCTGCTCGTACTGCTGGTGGTGCTGGTGGCGCTCAACTGGTTCCTCACTCCTGACCCGGGCCAGCCGAACCGGGAGTTCCTGCCGGACATGGCGCGGTCGGTGCCGTATGACGCCTTCGCGCCGAACCCGAACTTCCCCAACGGCCAAACGCTCCAGACGCCTCCGCCCGGAACAATCCCGCGCGGTCAGCTACCGCTGCACTACGCCGCTACGCCGGAGGATGCCCTCCGGGCCGGGCGCGAGCTGATCAACCCGCTCGACGGCAAGTCGGCCCAGATCCGCGAGCGCGGCGCCCTGGTCTACGCCAACTACTGCCTGCTGTGCCACGGTCCGGCGGGCAAGGGCGACGGCCCGGTGGCAGTGCGCGGCGTGCCGCCCCCGCCGTCGTTGCTGGCGGACCACGCCCTGCAGATGAAGGACGGGCAACTCTTCCATGTGCTGACCTACGGGCAGGGCAACATGGCGTCGTATGCGTCGCAGCTGTCGCGCGAGGATCGCTGGAGCGCCATCCTGCACGTCCGGGCTCTGCAGCAGGCGGGAAAGGGGCAACCATGAATCGCGACGACTTCACCTTCCGCGCCCCACGGCAAGCGGTGCGCGCCTGCACGGTACTGGCCGCGATCGGGGCCGTGGCAGTGGCGGCCGGGCTGGCTGTTGCGCCGACGGAAACCTGGGCCAGCCTGCTGCTGGTGAGCTATGCGCTGGTTGGCCTGAGCCTGGGGAGCGCCGTGCTGATCGCGCTGCAATACGTCACCGGCGCCGGCTGGGGCGTCGCCCTGCGGCGCGTGCCGGAAGCGATGGCCCTGGCCCTGCCGGTCGGCGCGGTTGGGATCCTGCTGGTTCTGGTGTGCGCCCCGAGCCTCTACCCCTGGACGTCCCACACCGACGCCCACACCGGCCACGTCTCCGAGCTGAAACACCTGTGGCTGAGCCGGCCCTTCTTCCTGGTCCGGGCGGTGGTCTACCTCGCCTGCTGGTACGCCTTCATTCTCGCTCTGGTGCGCAACTCGCGCCGCCAGGATCGTGACGGGGCGGTGTCACACACCCGCCGCAATGTGGCCCTCTCGGCGGCGTTCCTGGTCGTTTTCGGCGTGACATGCTGGCTGGCGAGCTACGACTGGGTGATGTCACTGGAGCCGGAGTGGTACAGCACGATCTTCGGGCTGTACGCCTTCGCCGGGCTTTTCCTCGGCGGGTTGGCGGCGCTGACACTGCTGGTGCTCTGGCTGCGGCGCGCCGGCCCGCTGCGCCGCGTCGTCAGCGTGGACCACCTGCACGACCTGGGCAAGCTGGTGTTCGCCTTCAGCACGTTCTGGGTGTACATCTGGTTCTGCCAGTACATGCTGATCTGGTACGTCAACAATCCGGAGGAGACAGCTTACTACATCCGGCGCCAGGACGGGGCGTGGCAGTCGCTGCTGGTTCTCTCGGTGGTGCTCAACTGGGGCGTGCCGTTCCTGGCGTTGCTGTCGCGGGCGGCCAAGCGTAACGCGGTCTGGCTGGGACGGGTCTGCGCGGTGGTACTGCTCGGCCAGTGGCTCGACCTGTACGTGCTGATCGGCCCGCCCTTCGGCCAGCCGACGGTGCAGGAACTGGCGCTGCAGGCGGTCCTGCTGCTCGGGGCCGGAGGGGTCTTCTGCCTGGCGGTGTTCCGTGCGCTGGGCCAGGCGCCGCTCGTCCCGGTGGGCGATCCCTTCCTGGTGGAGAGTCTGCCCGCCAGCAGCACCGCGTTCGCAGGAAGGCTGGCCCATAATCCGGGTGAGGAGGTCTGCTTCCCTGTCACCCACGAGGGCAGAGGGGGGCAGCAAATCGGCCAGGCTCACCCGGACCGTGTCTAATTCGCGATCCGGTTATTACCGTCCGAGCCGCGCCCGCAGTGCAGCGGCGTAAGCGGACTGGCGCTGCCGCTTGGAGAGCGGGAGGAAGCGGCCTGGCGCTTACGCCGCTGCGCTGCGGGCGCGGCTCGGACATTATCACGGCGGCGTGAAGGAACCCTGCGAGGCTACCCCGCGTCAAGGAGCGAGGTCATGACCGCACTCACCGCACCGGCCACCTCTCCCGCGGCGCCGCCCACCGTGCGCCCCTCGGGCAACGCCCTGCAGCTGGCGCTCGGGACGGGGGCGTTCGCCTGCTGCTTTGCCATCTTTGGCTCGGTCTCGGCCCTGATGCCGGTGCTGCGCGACCGCCTCGGCCTGGACCCGGTGCAGGTCAGTATCGCGCTGGCGATCCCGGTCCTGCTCGGCAGCCTCGGCCGCATCCCGCTCGGCATCCTGACCGACCGCTACGGCGGCCGGGTGGTGTTCCTCGTGGTGATGGCCTGCTCGATCCTGCCGGCGGTGCTCATGGGCTGGGTGAGCGATTACCAGCAACTCCTGGTGTGCGGTTTCTTCATCGGCGTGGCGCTGGCGAGCTTCTCGGTTGGGGTCGGGTTTGTCAGCGGGTGGTATCCGCCGCAGCGGCAGGGGATGGCGCTGGGGGTGTACGGGGCCGGGAACATCGGCCAGTCACTGGCCGCATTCGGGGGACCGCTGCTGGCGGCGGCGTTCGGCTCAGCCGCGTGGGGCTTCTGGTCGTTCGCGATCCTGACGTTCGCCTGGCTGGTGCTGTTCGCCCTGCTCGCCCGCAACGCCCCCCTGGCCGGGCCGACGCGATCCCTCGCCGACTTCCTGCGCCCGCTGGGCGACCCGATGGGCTGGGTGCTGAGCCTGTACTACTTCCTCACCTTCGGCGGGTTCGTCGCGATGGCGATCTACCTGCCGATCCTCCTGACGGAGATGTTCAGCCTGACGCCGGCGGACGCCGGGCTGCGCACCGCCGGGTTCGTCGTACTGGCAACGGCGCTGCGGCCGCTCGGCGGGATCCTGGCCGACCGGGTCGGCGGGCGGCGCATCCTGCTGTGGGTATTTCCGGTGACGGCGGTCATGGCCGTCTTCCTGGCGTGCCCGCTGATGATCACGTTCACGATCGGGGCGCTGGGAATGGCGGCAGCGATCGGGCTGGGCAACGGGGCGGTGTTCAAGCTGGTGCCCGATTACTTCCCGCGCGCGGTCGGCACGGTGACGGGACTGGTCGGGGCGGCCGGTGGTCTTGGTGGGTTCTTCCCTCCGCTCGTCCTCGGCCTGATCCGGACCACGACCAGTTCGTACACCGTGGGTTTCGTCCTCCTGGCGCTTTTCTGCGCTGCGTGTTTTCTGGTGTGTGCCCGGGTTGGACGGCCGGCACCATCGGTCCGGCCCCCCGCCTCGGCAGTTTAGGGTCTGTCCGACGAAATGGGCTTTTAGCCCCGGCGGGGCGGCCGTCGTTAGCCAGGGGCGTCAGCCCCTGGCAGCGAGGCCACAAGCCTTTGCGCTTGAGCCCCGGCGGGGCGACCGTTCGGCCGCCCCGCCGGGGCTGAAGGTCAGGGTGGAGCCCTTCCTCCAGGGGTGGCCACCCCTGGCTAACGACGGCCGCCCCTCCGGGGCTCAAGACCCCAAGCATCGGACAGACCCTAAGGCGGGGACAGGCGCCTTGATGCTCACAGCTTTTTACGAAGCCCACGGGCCGTTGCCGCAGGAGCCGGCTCCGTCCGACGATGGCGTTACTAACGGTCGAACAGGTTGTATTTGCGAGGGAGTGCCGCCGAGGGGTAGCGCGAGGGCAACCGCGCTGGCGTCCGCAGAGGCCGATCGTTACCGTGAAGGGGGTGCGGTGTGCTGGACGGCGACGATGAACCTGAGAGGGGTATGCGGTGGTGCCGGCGCTCGATACCATCCACCTGGGCGATTGTGTTACCCAGCTTCAGCAACTCCCGACCGGGGCGATCGATCTCGCCTTCGCCGATCCCCCGTTCAACATCGGCTACGAGTACGATGTCTACGACGACCGGCGCGATTGCCGCGCCTACGCGGACTGGACGCGGCGCTGGATGAGTGAGGTGAGCCGCGCCCTCAAGCCGGACGGGACGTTCTGGATCGCCATCGGCGACGAATACGCGGCCGAGGTGAAGCTGATCGCCCAGAACGACCTGAGACTGACCTGCCGCAGCTGGGTCATCTGGTATTACACGTTCGGCGTCAACTGCACGAAGAAGTTCAGCCGATCGCACGCCCACCTGTTCCACTTCGTCAAGGATCCGCAGCGGTTCACGTTCAACGACGCCGAAATCCGCGTCCCGTCCGCACGGCAACTCGTCTACGCCGACACGCGCGCCAACCCGGCCGGACGGTTGCCCGACGACACCTGGATCCTGCGCCCGCAGGACGTCCCGAATGGGTTCGCGCCGGACCACGACACATGGTACTTCCCGCGCGTCGCGGGCACGTTCAAGGAGCGAGCTGGCTTCCACGGCTGCCAGATGCCCGAGCGGCTGCTGGGGCGCATCATCGCGTGCTGCTCGAACCGCGGCGAGGTTGTGCTGGACCCGTTTGCCGGGAGCGGGACAACGCTGGCGGTCGCGAAGAAACTGGGGCGGCGCTGGCTGGGGTTCGAGTTGTCGGAGAACTACGCGGCCCAGGCGACGGCGCGCATCGCGAAGGCCGAGGTCGGGCAGTCGCTCGAAGGGGCTGCCGAACCGCTGCAGAGCGCGCCCGCGACGCCGCCGAACGGCAACGGGCGTCGCAAACGCGCGTACTGATGGTTCCTTGCAGCTGATGGGTTACCAGCCTGGAGCGTCAGCGACGGACGCTTCCAAGCATCCGTCGCTGACGCTCCAAGCTGGTGGCGCACGCTGGGACGCGCGCCGCCATGCCTCGGGATGCGGGCGTCATTTCATGGACGGCTGGAGCTTACTCAGAAGATCCTTCGCCAGCGCGGCCCGGCTAGCGACCGGCGCCTTCTGCAAGTCCTTGAATCCCTTGTCCAGGATGTCGGCCCGGGCCGGATCCACCTTCTGGACGTTCGCAACCAGCGCCTGGAAGGAGGTCGCCTCGCTCCCCATCGGCTGCCCGGAGGTGTAGCGCTGCAGGATTGCTCGCGGCTCCGCGAGCGGATCGTTCGACGCCTTGACCTGAATGTCCTGCTCCCGCTGGCTACACCCGGCCACGAACCCGGTCAGGAGGAACCCCATCAGGATCGCGTATTTCCGGATCATGTCGGTTTCTCCTGGTTAGAACTCGCCGAGCGGCATACCGTCGCGGGCGTTGCCGAGGCGCTGGAAGGTGATCACGTCAATCGTGTCCGTGATGAACCGGACGGAGCCGTCGCCGAGGACCGCGTTCACCCCGCCGGTGTGCATGCTCCGGGGCGGAATGATCCCGTACCCCCAGTCGTGTGCCCCGCCGGGGCAGCAGTCGCCGCCGGCGCTGGGGTACTGCCAGTTCGGCGGTGCAGCGGTGGTCAGCGTCGATTGCCCGGCCGCGTACCACGCCCACATTGTCCCGTTGTTCGACCGCAGCCCGATCGGGGCGGTCTGGGCCGCAGACCCGATGGCGTTCAGCTCGGCGAGGGTCGGGAAGTCCCGGTTCACGACCGAGGTGAACAGACCGTTGCCCACGTAGAAGATGTCGTACGGGTACTTTCCGGCCGACGCCGTGCCGGCCGCGCCGGACCCGCTCAGGATCTCGGACCCCATCAGGGTGTTCGACAGGCCGTCGCTCACGAACGACATCTTCCGGTCCACCGAGTATGACATCATCCCGTTAAACCGGCTCCCGGCCCAGACGGTCTCGACGGAGCTGCCGGTGGACCAGGCGTAGTTGTTCCCCGGGCCGTCCCACCCGTTCGGATGCGTCCCGCGCGCCGATGCCGGCGGAGCGGACGGACACAGGAAGACCGAGAGCTTCGTGTTCATCAGCGTGCCGTACGTCCAGCCCCAGTTCGACAGGTTGGCCTGGCCCTGGTTGTACAGGGCGGTTTGCTCGACGTACGGGAGCAGGAAGTAGTTGGCGCTCAGGGCTTCCCAGACGTTCCCGCCGACCTGCCTGTAGTTCCGCGGGAACACCTTGCGGACGTCATGGTAGTTGTGCATGGCCAGGCCGAGCTGCTTGAGGTTGTTCTGGCACTGGGCGCGGTTGGCCGCCTCACGCACCTTCTGGACCGCGGGCAGCAACAGGCCGATGAGGATGGCGATGATAGCGATCACCACCAGCAGCTCGATCAGGGTGAACGCCGGGCGAACACGACGCGGGTCGGAACGAGGGAGAGGCGTCATAAGACCTCCGTAACGGGATGAGAATGGAGGACCCCTGGGCGGGATGGAACGTAGCAGTTTCTTCCTGATGGCCGGTGGGGCGGAGAGGAATTCGGCGCCGCAACTCACCAAATTCCTTGCATCCAGGCGATTGTACCCTTCCTGCCGGGAGCCGACAACAGAATTGTTCAGGTTTTTTTCATAAGAGCGCGGGGGCGTTTCAAACCCGCGCTGACGCTTCGGGCTCGGACCGCGTCGGGTCTTTTGCTCCCGGCGCCACTTCAAAGAGCGTCAGCAAAAGTCAGGCGGAGGCGCCAACGGGGCCGCCGCGCCCCGGGAGCGCTCGTTGCAAGGGACAGGCGGTTGCGTTGACCTCGTCGCCCCTGCGATACGCGCCGAGCAGGGCGCGCGACTGGACCGCCAGCTGGCGCCGGACCTCGCGCCGCCTGCCGCGCACCCGCAGGATGGTCATGTCATCGTAGGCGGTCGTCTGGTGTCGCAGCCACGCGAGGACCGCCGCCTCGGCCCGCTGCTCGACTGGGATGCGCTCCGTGCGTGCCACGGTTCCACTTCCGACCGGGGTGGCGTAGGCGGTCACGGCGTCGGCGAGGCGATTCGCCAGGTCGGCGTGGCGCGGGGCGAAGGCCAGGAACGCCAGCACCGCCGCGCGAAAATCCTCGACATACTCCGCCTGCTTCACCGCCCGTCGGCGCGTGTCCGCGGCGCGCCGACGGGCATAGGCCGGGGCCGCACGTTCGGCCGCCAGTTCGGCGCGCACCGCCTCGACGGCGTCGGCAGCCGCCCACACTCCGAGCGAGAAGACCTTGCGCCCGCGCCGCTGCTGGACCGTCCACGTCGGCCCCGCCGCCTTCACCCGGCGTGTCAGGCCGGCGTCACCGGGCGGGACCAGCACCCAGTTGACGGGCACCCGTAGAATGGCACCGTCGGCGGCCCGGACGGATCGGTCATCCGGACCGGGGGCCACCACGCGAGTCTGGTCGGGCATTTTCCTTCCTCCAGATCAGCACAACCGGCACCGCTGTAGTGGTTCGGCGGGGGAGGGTAGGGACTTTAGAAAAGTACCCCGCGGCCCGTCCTGCCGGGCGGGAGAGGTGGGGGCCGGATCGCTCGGGATTTGTCACGGCTCTCGAATTCTCGGCGCAAGTTCGCCACGAAGATGCGTCATGCGGGTAGTGGAAAGGAGGCTCACCATGTGCGAGACCAGGCCGGAACCCGTGCGGGAGTCGGAGGGTCTACCCGACTGGGCAGCCCGGGAGAACCCGGAGACACCGGAGGGCCGCCCATCCGTTGACGTCCTCCGTCTGCCCAGACCGCGGCCCGCGCCGATTCACGACCTGCAGCGCTGGCTCGACCTGTGCGGCTGAGCCGCCAGGCATTCTTGCCTGCCCCACCTCCGGGCGTCATCCGTTCAACTCGATCTGCCGGTACTGAATGCGGTCCGGCTGCCACACCCCCAGACCGAGCACGCCAGCGAGGACGACATGCTCCGGCTGGCGGCGGTCGAAGACCTCCGAGGCGCGCGCCTGGCGGGCGCGCAGGTGTTCCAGCGCGCTGCGCGTGGCGCTCGCGACGTCCAGCGCAACTGGCGCCAGCGCCTGCGGAGCACGGTTGAGCAGCCCCATTTGCGCGACCGGCTGCCACCCCTCCAGCAACCGCCTGGCGTCGAGGATCTGCCAGCCGATCAGATCCAGCGCGACCGGATCCGTCGCGAAGAACAGTCCCTTGTGCCGCCACGTTCCCCACGACCGATTCCACGGTCCCGGACCGCCCTCGTACACGCCGATCAGCCCGTCCATGATGTGCAGCGTTGCCTTCTCGATCAGCGGCCCCTGGGCAACGGCGGTCGGGATGAACGTGTTGCACTGGTTCGGCCCGCTCGTCGCCCCGCCCGGCCGGTAGATGCCGCTGATGTGGCTGCGGGCCACATTGCTGTTCATCCCATGCGACAGATTCTTCAGCGCCAGCGTCACGCCCGCCGATCGATGGTCCTTCAGGCACGGCAGGGTAACGACCTTGTTCACCAGGCGCGTGACGATCATCGACAGGTGGGTGCGGAAGCGCCGGTCGTCCTTCGGATCGTGGTCGGGGGCGCAGAACCCCATCGAGACGAACACGTCGCGATCGTACCCGACCACGTGCGGATCGCGCTCGCGGCGGCGCCCCTCCAGCCCGTCGAGCGCCAGCTGCGTGTCGCTGTAGTTCGTTGCCGACGCGAACCACCGGACCCCTTCCATGCCGCGCTCGCGCAGGACGCGCTCGTACCCGGCGTCGCGGAACTCGTTGGCGTAGCGCTCGAAGACGAGGATGTGGCGGGCCGGAACGCCGGCGCTCTTGAGCCCCGCAACGACTTCCAGCAGGACGGCTGGGCTGGAGATGCACGGGACGACGGATCTGCCCTGGCCGGGCTGACGCTTGCCGACCGGGTTGACCTTGATGCCGACAAGGTCGTCGCGCTCGAAGAAGGTGCGCCAGGCATCGGGCGGGCCGTCGGCGCCGGTCAGCTCGCACATGCCGCGGTCCATCATGCACCGGACGGCGTCGGGATTGATGACGTTGTCGTTGCTGACGGACCCAGGGTGGCGCACCTCGACGACCTTGCCGGGGTAGAGGCCGGGCATGGCGAAGCGCGAGCGCTGCGCGGCGACGACTGCCGGAGCAGGGGGGGGATTCCGGGTCGCCAACTCCTGCCACCCGCGTAGCCCGAGCCAGCCGAGCGGAAGGCCGGCGGCCAGGCCGGCGCCCGCCCCGACGAGGAAGCCGCGGCGCGTGACGCTCCCGGCCGCTGGTTCCTCGGGTGTCGTACTCATGGTGTCTCTCCTGCGGTGGGTTCGCGCCGGGCGTCAGCCATCGATGGTAACGCAGGCGAGAAGAGAAAGCCAGGGAGTGAGGCGTGAGGAGGGGGCGAAAGCCCACGGGTGGCGGCCCGTGGGCGTAGTGCTGGAGACTTGGCCCACGGAACGCAACTCGTGGGCTTTCGCCCCCTCCTCACTTCCACTCACGCGGATACCTTCTTCTCCTCCTCGATCAGCGCGAGGAACACCTCTTCCAGCGACCCGTCGTTGGCGGCCTGCCTGCGCAGGTCGGCCAGCGTACCGCAGGCGACAAGCCGGCCGTGGTTGACGACGCCGATCCGGCCCGCCAACTCCTGAGCCACGTCGAGCGAGTGCGTCGAGAGGAAGATGGTCGCCCCGCGCCGGGCCTCCTGGCGCAGCAGATCCTTGAGCAGGCGGACGCTCGGCGGGTCGAGGCCGACCGTCGGCTCGTCCACGATCAGCACCTGCGGCTCGTGCAGCAGAGCGGCCGCGAAGACTGTCCGCTGACGCATGCCGTGCGAGTAGTTCTGCGTCAGGTCGTCCACGAAATCGTGGAGCCGGAACACCTCGATCAGCTGGGCGGTGCGCGCTCGGGCGCGCTCCGGCTCCATCCCGTACATGCCGGCGATGAACTGGAGGAATTCGCGGCCGGTGAGACGCTCGTAGACGAACGGCTGATCGGGGACGTAGCTAATTAGCCGGCGGGCCTGCTCCCCGTCCGACTGCAGGTCGAACCCGCCGATACGGACGGTCCCGGCGGACGGAAACAGCAACCCGCACATCATCTTGATCGTGGTCGTCTTCCCGGCCCCGTTCGGACCGAGGAAGGCGAACAGCTCGCCGCGCTCGATGTGCAGGGACAGACGGTCCACGGCGAGCTTGTTGCCATACGACTTGGACACCTGGTCCAGCTCGATCATGGGGTCCGGCATGTGCCCGCCCACGTTCGGTTACTTGAACACCGCGCGCTGCACCACCACATCGCCGTCCGGGTAGAGGATCTCCTGCCGCAGGACGGCTCCATCGTCCGCCCGCGCCCAGAGCCGGGCGACGACCCGCCCGGCCGTGCGGTACTCGACGCGCCAGCACGGCAGGTCGGCGTTCTGCCAGGGCAGGGTCGCGAGGGTGACGGCCGCATCGGCGATGCGAACCGTCAAGCGCGGTCCGCCGTCGGCGGCCGTGTCGGCCAGCGGGTCGAGCAGCGGCACGCGCCACGCCATCCCCTCGTGCAGCCCGGTGAGGCGGTGCAGGGGGTGGAGGACGTTCAGCACCTTGCCGTTCGCCGCGACCTCGACCGGCGGCGCGTGCTGGTCCATGCCGTCGGCCACCAGGCGGACCCGGCACATCGTCCCGTCCACCGTCGCGCTGACCTCCGCCTGTCGTAGCGCCTTCCGCGGACCGAGCGCCACGCGGCAGATGAGGTTGCGCAACACCCCCCTGGGGGTAATCCGGTAGGCGCCCGTCAGCTCGCGGACACGCAACTTGCCGGCGCGGAACGCCGGTTGGGGCTGGAAGGCGAAGCGGATCTCGTAGATTCGGTCCGGCCGGCGGTTCACCCAGGTGAGGGCGTTGCCGGCCAGCTGCCCGCGGTATTCCACGTCCCAGACGACGGCCGTGGCACCCGCCTCCTGGTTGGTGATCCCGTCCCCAGCGCCGCCAGCCCCCCCGCGGGGCGGAGCGATCGGCAGGCCCGCCTCGTCCGCCAGGTCGAGCGCGAACGGGGGCGGCTGCCCGGCCGGCTGCCACACCTCGCGGTAGAATAGCCACGCGGTAACCGCCAGCCAGAAGGCGACGATCAGCACGCTCACCAGCCGCGACGGCATGAGAATCCCCAGAGTTCGGTGCCGGCCGACAGCCAGGACAGGGGCAAGCGACCTGGTGTACAAGGGGCTGTGGCAAGCCCACGGGTGGCGGCCCGTGGGCTTTCCAGGAACCCGACGAGCCGGGCGGCCGAGCAGGGCAGGGCAGCAGGATCAGCCGGCGGCCGTCCCGGCGAGCTGCCTGGTCGGCGCCTGGCCCGGGACGAGATCCGCGAGCAGCCGGTGCATGAGGGCCACCGCCGTGCGCGCCTCCTGCTCGGTGATGACGAGCGGCGGGGCGACGCGCAGCACCTTCTTCGCGAGCGCCCCGAGCAGGTGGATGCCGTCGCCGCCGCCGCCGTCGCCGCGGTAGCACGCCAGCACCGCCGCGTTCGCCCAGTCCGCCGCCGACTTCCCGCCGTGATCGCCGAACTCGACACCCCAGACCATCCCGCCGCGCTCGCCGCGCACCGCCGTCACGAACGGCAGCTCCTTCAGACGTACCAGTCCCTCCTCCAGCACCGCCGACGCGCGACGGCACGGCCCGAGGACGTCGCGAGCGGCGAACTCGTCGAGCGTCGCCAGCACGCCGGCGCAGCACAGCGGGTTGGCGCTCCACGTATCTGAGCCCTCGCCGTAATCGAGGCTCGCGAACAGGTCCGCCCGCCCGACCGCCGCGGCGACCGGCACACCGTTACCGAGCCCCTTGCCCAGCACCACGATGTCCGGCTCGATGCCGTAGGTCTCGTAGGCGAACAGATCGCCGGTCCGGCCGAAGTTCGACTGCACCTCGTCGAGGATGAATACCAGGTCGTTCTCGCGGCAGAACTCCTGCACCATCTGCAGGTACGCCTTCGGCGGGTGGTACGATCCGCCGCCGCCGAGGTACGGCTCGGTAATGAACACGCCCAGGCGCCGGCCGAACTGGTGCTTGAGGGCGTCCAGCTCACGGCGGTACGGGGCCGGGTCGAAGGGCCGGTCGCGCAGGCTGACGTCGGCACACTCGGCCGTCGGGAAGGAGACAAAGCGCACGCGCGGATCGCGGTCGCGGTCCGTCTCGGACCCGGTGACGGCGCCGGCGATCCCCTTCTTGCCGTGGAAGCCGTTGCGCGTCGCGACGATCACCTCGCGCGTTCGGTCGCGCGCCAGGGCCGCCCACAGTGCCTTCTGGATCGCCTCGGATCCGGACGCGGCCCACATCACCTGTTCGAGCCGCCGACCGCCGGGGCGTCCCTGGCACACCTCGGCCAGGCGCCGGCTCGCCTCCGTTTCGAGCGGGGTGACGGCGTTGTAGGCGGTCATCGGCAGGGCCGCGAAGTACGGTTCCGCCGACGGGTCTGCCCCGTCCCACCCCAGGTAGCCGGTGAAGCGCTTCAGCCAGGCGGTCGGGTTGTGGCCGAGGTTAGCGACGAGCACGCCCGAGGTGAAGTCGTAAAGGCGTCGCCCCTCCGGCGTCCAGTGGTAGATGCCGGCGCTCTTCGCGAGGACCGCCTGCGTCGGCGTGTAAGTGCGCAGGGCGCGGGGCTCGTAGCGCGCGACCTGATCGCGGGCGGCATTCGATGCGGTTTCGTGCGGATGGTGGAGCGGTGTGGTCATCGTGCGCGGTCCAGATAGGTTGGGGTCGGCGCGGCGGGCTGCGCCGCCCGCTCACCCTGGCAATTTACCCTCGCCCGGCGGGTTTTCAATGCGGCTGCGGGGCGAGCGCAGCTCACACCCGGTTCGGGTAGAGTACCGTCGGTTCGGCGCGGCCGGGGCTGTGGAGTACCAGTCCGCCGTCGGGGCCGTTCACCTCGACCATGCTGCCCGGCCGGCCGGCGACGTGCGCCTGCAACAGCGCCTCCAGTGCCTGCACGACCGCCACCGTGTTGCGGTCCGCAGACAGGTCATTGTACGTCAGCCCGCGCATCGCTTCGAGCCGCTGCGTCCGCTGTGCGGCGGGGCCGCCGAACTCGACGAACGCGACCTCCTCGAAGAACTTCTGCAGGATCTCGATGCCGTAGCCGCGCTGGCTGCGCTCGCCCCACGGCTCGACGAACGTGCCGTTGTAATGGTGGTTCGGCGTGTTCTTCATCTCCAGCGGCGTGCGCCCCTCGATCGCCACCTCGACGCCGCGCTTGCGCTGGTGGGCATTCCATACGCCGTTGTCGAACCGGAACTGCACCTCCTGCTCGACGTACCCGGGGAAGTTGTCCGGCGTCACCCAGCTGGTGTGAATGTCGAACGCCGCCTCGCGCCCGTCCGGGTGGGTGTAGACCATCTGCAGCTGGACCGAGTCCCACGTCGGGCCGTCCGCCGGTCCGACCAGGCCACGCTGTCCGGTGGCCGTGATCCGCGCCAGCCGCCACGCCTCCCTCTCACCTCCAACCTCTCTTTCACGAGGGGAGAGGGAAGAACTGCTTTCTCCCCTCTCTCCCCTCGCGGGAGAGGGGGAGAACGTGAAGTCGATCAGCTTGATGTAGTGGCAGGCGACGTAGGTGCCGGGATTGCGGCCGGTGATCCACTCGGCGAACTGGCTGCCGCTGATCTGCTTCGGCTCCAGCAGCGAGCAGTAGCCGTTGTTGACGTGGTTCAGCACCCCATCGACGACGTGGGTGCGGAGTTTCTTGTGATCCGGGTCGCCGAGCTTGTGGTACACGACCTTCGCCAGCACGCCCTTCTTGCGAGCGAGGACGTCCAGCTCGTCGAGTTGCTGCAGGCTCAGGACGGACGGCTTCTCGATCAGGACGTGCTTGCCGGCCTCCAGGGCGAGCCGGGCCGGCTCGAAGTGGCGGTTGTCGGGCGTGGCAATGCAAACCGCATCGACGCCGTGGCCTGTTAACTGCGTCACCGCGTCCGATCCGGCGAAGCTGGCGAAGTCGGCGACGCGGCCCGCCGACGCCTGCTTGTAGCGCTCGGCGCGCGTCCCGGTACGGCTGGCGACGGCGGCCAACTCGACCTCGACCAGGCCGAAGTCGCGGCGGTACAGGCCGGCGGCGTGCAGGTGCTCGAACAGCGGCCGGTAGGTGTCGTCGAAGATCATGCCCAGGCCGACCATGCCGGCCCGGAGACGGTTGCGGGTGAGGTTCGCGGTCGGTTGCATGCGGACATGATATGCGTCCGCCACAGTTCGTCAGTGGGACCGGCGGTGGAAGGGAGGATGGCTGGGGAAGGAGCTTCCGGCCCGACCGTGCGGCCGAGCCTGTCCGGCAGACCCGAAGTACCACGTCACCGAGGAACGGGTTGCCAGACAGGGTTCCGCAAGGTAGCATCAGCCGGTTCCTGGCGAGAGAGGTTCCTTCGCCACCCCAGCAGACTTCCGCGCGAGAGCACAACCATGCAGACCCAGTTCCTCAACCCGCCGACTCTCTGTCCGACGCACGGCTGGACCCACGTCGTCACGGCAACCGGCGGCAAGATGGCGTACATCTCCGGCCAGGTGAGCGTGAACGAACGCGGCGAGGTCGTCGGCAAGGGCGACTTACAAGCCCAAACCCAGCAGACCTTCGAGAACCTCAAACATGCCCTGGCCGCGGTGGGGGCTACCTTCCGTGACGTGGTGAAGACCAACCTCTACGTGGTCGGCCTGAAGCCCGAGCACGTGCCCGTCCTCCGCGAGGTGCGCAGCCGCTACGTCAACGCCGAGCAACCGCCCGCGAGCACCCTCGTGGGGGTGTCGGCCCTGGTAGGAACCGACTGGCTGATCGAGATCGAAGCCGTCGCCGTCCTGCCGGGCTGAACTGTTAAGACTGGCGGACCAAACGCCATGACGCTGACGAGCCGGAAGCGACTGGAGTTTGGTCCGGTAGCCCTGGGAAAGCCGTCGTGCGGCCCCGGTCGGGTACAGCGGATTGTTCGCTGGCCCGCGTGCGGGTCGCCGTTCGAGGTGCGCGCCCCCACCTGACTGTCTTTCCCACCGCCACTCCGACCCGCCCACCGCTGCCGACCCAAAGTTCCCTGGGCGGCGGCTTCTCTTACGGCTCGAACATTTCTTGGAGCACATCGAGCACGGCCGCCGCCGGCTTGTCGTCTATTCTCCCCAGTTTCTTGATCAACCGTGCCCGATCCACGGCCCGGATCTGGTCGAGCACGACTTGGCCGTCCTTGCCCTTGAACCGGCAGGGCACCCGCGTCGGGTAGGACTGTCCCCTGGTCGTCAACGGCGCGACGATCACCGTGCGGATATGGTGGTTGATTTCGTCCGGGGACACGACAAGGCAAGGTCGCGTCTTCTTGATCTCGCTGCCGACCGTCGGATCCAGGTTGACCAGGTAGACTTCAAAACGGCTTATCGCCATTCCCATTCGCCCTCGTCCCACTCGGACAGGCTCGGCGCCACGTCGTCAAGGAGGGCGTCGTCGCCGCGCTGCGCCATCTTCTGGAAGGCCGTCGCCCAGTTGGCCCGCGGCTTCTTGACAGGCCGTATCACCAAGGCGTCGTCCTCCGCGCTGATCTCGACCTCCCCGGACAGGCCCGTCTGTTGGAGCAGCGCCTTCGGGATACGAATGCCCTGCGAGTTTCCGATCGGTACAATGCGCGTCTTCATGGCTGAGATCTCCCCGTGCTTACAGTGTAGCTACCTGGGAAGACCTTTGACAACCCCAACCCGAGATGAGAGAGTTCCGTTCCCGTGGGGGAAGCGCTGGGGACTGGCCCCACGGGACGCCATCCGTGGGCCTTACCCATCCTGCGGCGAACCGTGCCTTTTTCTCGTTACCTCATATCGTTAGCCGCGTACCTCCGAACGCTTCCCCCGAGGATGAGACTCCGATGGCTCGTGTCGTCTGTCAGGTGTTGTTCCGGCCCGGCCGCCTCACGTTCGTCTGGTCCAACGGGACTGCCTCCTTCGAGCCCTACCACAAGACCGGCACCGCGTTGGAGGAGTTTCACGCCCTGCTTCGGCAGACCGACGAGCGCCTGCACGTCCTCGCCGGTGCAGCCGCGGGATACGACGCGGCGGCCGCTCTCGCCCAGGCCGGACACCAGCTCTACCGCAGCCTTTTCCGCAGCGACACGGTCAGCGCCGACGCCGCTCAGGAGGCGCAGCGCTGGTTCGAGGAGATGTCGGAGCGCGAGGGGATCGAACGCCTGGAAATCCTGACCGACTCCCCCACCCCGCTGCCCTGGGCCGCCGTCACCGCCCGCCCGCCCGACGAGGGGGCGTTTCGCGCTGGTGGCGACGCCTGGCAGTCGTTCTGGGGCGCGCGTTTCCTTCTGGGCGTGGACCGCCGCCTGAACCCGCTGACGCGCCGCCCGGTCCTGCACGAACCAAACGTCCTTCTCGTCATCGACCCGGCTGCCCGCGCTGCCCTGTCCGGCGCGCAGCAGGACCGCCTCCGCGCGTTCACCCAGTCCGGCGGGTTCCGCGTGGCTGAGTCCGTGCGCGACCTGGACGACGCGGTCCGCGCCGGCCGGCCCGATGTGCTGTACGTCTTTGCCCGCATGCGGGGGGCGTTTGTGCTGCTCGGCGAGGACACCGTCTCCGGCGCTGAGCTGCGCGAGTTGCTGGACGCCGAGGGACCGATCGGCGGCGATATCGTGGCGATCCTGAATGCGTGCCGGGTCGGTGACGAAGGCGGCGCCGCGGATCCATTTGCGTTCCTGCGCGAGCTGGGGCCGCGGGCGTTCGTCGCTCCTTCCGCCCCGCCGCCCGCCGAGGCGGCCGGGCGTTTCGGTCTGGATCTGCTGGGCGGCCTCCTGACGCGCGGCGAGGCGCTGGGGCGATTGCTCCAGCAGCTGCGTCCGGACCACGGTCCGCTCGGGGTTCTTTATGCGGTCTGTGGCCCGGCCGACCTGTGCGTCACCGGCCTGCCGGGACAGCCCGCGAGCAACCAACCCGAAGTGCCGGGCGCCGGTGCTGGCGCGGCGCCCGCCCCGCTGCCCGACTTCCCGTACTTCCCGCTGCTTCCTTACGATGTCGATGACAGCGCACTGTTCATCGGCCGCGAAACCGACACGGAACTGTTCGCGGAGCTGCTCGACGAGCCCGGGGCGCGGTTGGCGGTACTCCACGGAGGCGCCGGGGCCGGCAAGGGGTCGTTGCTCCGGAGTGGGCTGATCCCCTACCTGGAAGGAGCGACCGGCTACGGCGTGCTGCTGGACCGCACCGAGGCGCCGGCGGAGGGAACGACCGAGGCGGACTGTCTGGCCCTGGTGGTGCGCGCGACGAACGACCTGGCCGGCCAGCTGGCCCTCGCGCTGACCGCCTACTGTGCCCGGCCGTGGATCTACGCCACGCCCGCCGGCCGCACCGTCACCGTCGATCTGCCCGGACTCCTGCGGCGCTGCGTCAGCAAGGGGCTGGCCGCCGGCCAGGAGACGGCCATCCGCGCGGCCGGGGAGGGGAGCAGGCCGCCCGCCCTGCCCGACGCCGCGCCTCCGGGCGCCGGCACAGACGCCATCGACACCGAGACGCTTCGCCGCGCTCTCCGCAGCGACAACGCCCTCCTGGGCCGCGTTCTGACGGCGCTGACCGAGCGCTTGCCGCACGATCTGGTGGTGCTGATCGAGCAGGGCGAGGAGTTGCTCACGCTCAGTCGCCAGCCCGGGGGCATGCGGCCGGCCCTGCGGGGAGCGGCGCTCCTCCGCGGCGTGGCCGAGTCTCCGGCCGGCGCCCGGCTGGTCGTGTCGGTGCGGACCGATTATCACGGGCAATTCCTGGCCGCGTTCGGCGAGGTCCGCGGGGACCGCAAGGTCATCCGCGACTACCTGCTCACGCTGCCGGACGAGGAGGCGCTGGTCGAGGCCGTCCTCGGCCCGACGGTCACCGAGCCTCCCCCAGGTGGAACGGAGGCCCCCTTTGCGAAGTACAACTTCCGCTTCGAGGAGGGGTTGCCGGAAGCGGTGGTCCGCGAGGCGCACGAGGCCGGGCGGCGCGACGGGCACGCCGTCCTGCCAATGCTGCAGATTATCTGCGCCCAGCTGTACCGGACGCTGGAAGGTCGGGCGAACCGGGTGGTGCGGGCCGACGACCTGCGCGAGGTGACGACACCGCTGAAAAGGTATTCGCGGGGGCTGGTGGGCAGCGCGGCCGGGCTCGCCAACTATCTCGACTTCCTGCTCCGGCGGACATTCCCGAGCAGCGGCCGAGATCGGGAGGCCATGCTGCGGCTGCTGGCGGATCTGCAAACGCGGCAGCCCGATGGGGCTGTCACCCGCGACCTGGTCACCGCCGAGGAAGCCGCGAAGCGCTGGCAAGGCGTCACGCCGTTCGACGCGGCCCTGGAAGCCGTGTCCGCCCCCGACGTCCACCTGCTCGAGGAGAGCTGGCTGAACGTCGGCGGGCAGGAGGAACGCTACATCAGCCTCGGTCACGACGTACTGGCGCCGGTGGTGGCGCGGCGCGGCGAGGAGGCCGAGCGCCGGCAGCACGGCCGGGCAAAGGTGGTGGACACCCTCTGGATCATGGTCCCGCTGCTGATCCTGGCGGCGGTGGTGGCCTGGCGGTTCGGGATGGCGAGGCGGGCGGCGGAAGAGGGCGAATCGGGTGGCCAGACACTCAAGGAGGAACTCAAGAAGCTGCAAACGTTCAAGATCGAGGCCATCGCCTCACGCTGGCCGCTGTACCTCGGCAGCCTCGCCAGGGCCGAGACGGCCATCCGGTCGGGAGACCTGGTGCGGGCGCGGCAGTTCCTCGTCATGGCGCGGCCGCGATCATTCAACGAGGAGGATCTGCGCGGGTTCGAGTGGTTCTACCTGTGGGGTCGGCTGCATCAGGAGCGACATACCCTGAGCGGCCACCGGGGGCCGGTGAACGCGGTCGCCCTCACTCCGGATGGCAAGCTGCTCGCGACCGCCGACGAGGGCGGCACGGTCCGGCTGTGGGACGGGGCGAGCGGCCAGATCCGCGCCGCCCTCGTCGGCCACAAGGGGGCCGTCCACGCCCTCGCCCTCGCGCCCGACGGCAAGACCGTCGCCTCCGGCGGGGCGGACGGCTCCATCCTGCTCTGGGACGCCACGGCCGGGGAGAAGGAATACGCCGAGGTCGCCAAACCGCAGGCGACCCTCGCGCGGCAGAAGGGCGCCGTCCGCGTGCTCGCCTTCGCCCCCGACGGCAAGACACTCGCAGCGACCGGGGCCGACGGAACCGTACAGTTGTGGGACGTGCCGGCGAAGGACGGGGCGAAGCCGCGGGCTAGCCTGGCGGAGCACAAGGGTGCTGTCGAGGTGCTCGCCTTCGCGCCCGACGGCAAGACGCTGGCTACCGGCGGCACGGATGAGGTCGTGCGGCTGTGGGACGTTTCGGCCGCCGGCAAGGAGAAGGTGAGTCGCAAGCTTGAAGGGCACGGCGGGCCGGTGCGCGCGGTGGCGTTCGGGCCGGGCGGGAAGTACCTGGCCAGCGCCGCGCCGGAGAAGCGGAACGGGGCCGAGGTGGCGACGGTGCGCGTCTGGGATCCGGCGAGCGGCAAGGAACTGGCGGCCCTCGATCCGGCCCCGGTCCGCGTGTTCGCGCTGGCGTTCCTGGACGGGAAAACGCTGGCGACCGGGGGTAGCGGCGACGCGGTCCGACTGTGGGACGCGGCGACCGGCCGGCCGCGCGGGCAGCTGAAGGGGCATCTCGGCTGGGTGCGTGCTCTGGCGGCGGCGCCTGGCGGCAAGAGCCTGCTCTCCGGCAGCGTGGACGGGACGGCGCGGCTGTGGGGCGCGGACGGCCGGAGTGGGTCGAACGTGCTCGGTAGCCACAAGGGGTGGGCGAACGCGGTGGCCTTCTCACCCGACGACAGGCAACTTGTCTCGGGCGGGGCCGACGGCGCGATCAAGCTGTGGGATCCGGCGACCGGCAAGGAGGAGAAGACGCTGACCGGTCACAAGGGGGCGGTCCTGGCGCTGGCGTACGCGCCGGACGGGAAGCTGCTGGCGTCCGGCGGCGCGGACGGTACGCTGCGTCTGTGGGACACCGACCCCAGCTCGAAGACGTTCGGGTCGGAGCGGCACGTGCTGAAGGGACACCAGGGAGCGGTGACCTGCCTGTCCTACGCGCCCACGGGCAAGGGTATCCTCTCCGGCGGAGAGGACGGTGCGCTCCAGCTATGGATAATCAACCCGGAGGAACAGAAGGACGTCCCGGCCGCGACCTTCAAGGGCCACGCCGGGGCGGTCCGCGGCGTCGCCTTTCTGGTGGGGACGAGCCTGGTGGCGAGCGGCGGCGACGATCGAATGCTCCTGGTTTGGGATCTCAAAACGGGCCAGCAGAAGGGCCAGCCGTTGCAGGGACAGACAGCGGAGATCCGGGCGCTCACCTACTGGCCGAAGACCAACAGATATGTGATCGCCGCCGGCGCCGACCGAACGCTGCGGATGTGGGACGTGGTGGACGGCAAGGAGGAAACGGCCCTGCGCGGCCACACGGACACCGTCAATGCCGTGGCGATCAGCGGAGGGGGGAAGCCGGTCCTGGTTTCGGGCGGGTGGGACGGCATGGTGAAGCTCTGGGATCCGGCGCGCGGGTGGACCCGCTTCACGCTGACCGGCCACAGCGGGCCGGTGCAGGCAGTCGCTGTCTCGACTGCTCGGCATGTTCTCGCCTCTGCGGGCCGCGACGGCACGGTGCGTCTCTGGCGTGCCGCCCTCGAACCGTTCCCTGCTGTCCGGCCCCACGCTCAGGAGTGAGACTCCGAGCCGGCGCCGGCGCTCCGGGCTGGTAGGACGGCCCATTATCCCCAGGCAGGCGATGGACTCCGCGGCCACGCTCCCTATCCTGCACCGCAGAGGGGATGAGCGGTTTCCGCATGGCGCGGTGCCGCGCCCCATTCTGACGAACACCTCGAGGGAGGAGTGCCGATGATCCGACTCACAACCTTCGCTCTGGCTGTCCTTACCCCTGCCGCGTGGCTGCTCGCCAGCGGCAGCGCCCCCACGGCAGCGCAGCAGAATAAGGCGACCACCGCTCAGCCCGAGAAGATGCAGGCTCCGACCAGGGCCATCTGCGTGATGGTGCCGCTTTCGGGCAGCAAGGTGCAGGGCGTCGTGTACTTCACCCAGAAGGGCAACGCGATGGAGGTCAGCGGCAAGATCAGCGGGCTGACCCCCGGGCTGCACGGGTTCCACGTCCACGAATTCGGCGACCTGACCGACGAGAAGGGCATGTCCACTGGCGGCCACTTCGACCCCGAAGGGGCGCCGCACGGCGGGCCGAAGGCGGAGAAGCGCCACGTCGGCGACCTGGGCAACATCCTGGCCGACAAGAACGGCGTCGCGACGATCAAGATGACAGACAAGCTGCTCAGCCTGCACGGCCCCCACTCGATCATCGGCCGGGGCCTGATCGTCCACGCCAAGGCGGACGACCTGAAGAGCCAGCCGTCCGGCGACGCGGGCGGGCGCGTGGGCGGCGGCGTCATCGGCATCGCGAAGGGCGCGGCTGCCAAGAAGCCGCATTGATCGTCCGCCGGGCAACCCCCTGCCGCACAAATACACGAGCCCGCGGGCTCGTGTATTTGTGTGCCGGTCCCCGCGGCTCACGTCAGGATCGCCTCGATCACCTCGCCCGCGTTCTCCGTCAGCCGCTCATTGCGGCCGTTGTGACGGAACGTCAGCCGCCGGTGGCTCAGCCCCAGCAGGTGCAGGATGGTGGCGTGCAGGTCGTGGACGTGCGTCCGGTCCGCGACGGCGCGCAACCCGACCGGATCGGTCGCGCCATAGGCCATCCCACCGCGCACCCCGGCGCCGGCGAGCCACATCGTGAACCCGTGCGGATTGTGGTCGCGGCCGGTCGTCCCCTCGGTCATCGGCGTGCGCCCGAACTCGCCGCCCCAGATCACCAGCGTCTCGTCGAGCAGCCCACGCGCCTTCAGGTCCGCCAGCAGTCCGGCAATCGGCCGGTCGCTCTGAAGGCACAGCCGCGTGTGATTGCCGGCGATGTCCGAGTGAGCGTCCCACCCGCCGGTGTCGCCGCAGTAGACCTGGACGAAGCGCACGCCGCGCTCGACGAGACGGCGCGCCAGCAGGCAGCGACTTCCGAACTCCGCCGTCTGCGGCCGGTCCAGCCCGTAGAGCCGCCGGGTCGCGACGGTTTCGTGCGTCACGTCCACCGCCTCCGGCGCGTGCGTCTGCATGCGAAACGCGAGTTCGTACGCGGCGATGCGGGCGGACAGTTCCGAATCGCCCTCGCGGCCGGTGAGGTGCTCGCGGTTGAGCCGGTTGACCAGGTCGATGGTGCGCCGCTGCTGAGCGAGGCCGGTTCCCGCCGGGGGACTCAGGTGCGAGACGGGCGACCGACCGCCGCGCAGCAGCGTGCCCTGGTACGCGGCCGGCAGAAACCCGTTGCCCCACGCCGGCGCCCCGCCCTTGACCCAGCCGCCCGGGTCGGGCAGGACGACGAACGCGGGCATGTTCTGGTTCGCGGTCCCCAGACCGTAGGACACCCACGCTCCCAGGCTCGGCCGGCCCATGAGGATCGAGCCGGTGTTCATCAGGTAGACCGACTCGGGGTGCGTGACGCTGTCGCCGTAACAGCCGCGCAGCACGCACAGGTCGTCGGCGCAGCGGGCGAGGTTCGGGAGCAGGTCGGCGATCTCCAGTCCGGAGTTGCCGCGCTTGCGGAAGGCGCAGAAGGGGGCGAGGAGACGGTTGCGCGCGACGTTGCGGCGCGTCGCGACCGGGCCGAACGAGTCGGGCAGCGGCTGGCCGTGCAGGTGGTGCAGGGCGGGCTTGGGGTCGAACGTCTCCAGGTGGCTCGGGCCGCCCGACATGAACAGAAAGATGACCTGCTTCGCCCGCGCGCGGTGGTGCGGGTGCCGCGGAGCAAGGGGGTTGAGGGTGCGATCGGCCGGCGCGTCGGCGGCGAGGAGTCCCTCGTCGGCGAGCAGCGCGGCGAGGGCGAGCATCCCGAACCCGCCGCCCGCGCGGGCCAGGAACCGGCGCCGGTCGAGCGGGATCGTTTCGGGGCCGCTGGGGCCGTGGCAACGGTTCATGGGTGGGTCCATCTCAAGTGATCAGGCGGAAACCTCGTTGGTCCTGTTGGCGGGCGCCTCGCCTCCCAGGTGTTCCGCCCCAATCTGCTGGTACAGTTCCCGAAGTGCGGCCGCTGCCTGCTCCGCCAACCGATACCATTCCGGGTTGGCCACACACGCGGGATGGTCAACGAGGTGCCGTTCCAGCATCTCGGCGAACATTGCGGTCCGGTCGAGCAGTTCGTGGCAGCCGGGGGAACCGGGCCGGTAGGCGTCTGCCCAACCCGCGCCAGACGCGGTCGCCAGTTCGCTCGCCTGACATAGGCGAGCGCGCTCCACGTCAGCTGGGCTCAGGTTGCGAGAACCCATCGCTCACTCCTCCAGTCCGGCCTGCTCCAGGATGCTCCGGTAGGTTCCCCTGGGGACGTCAGCAGAAGGTTTGCCCGGGACAGTGACCTTACCAGGTTTGGTCGGGTGTTTGAACTGACGGTGGCTGCCTTTCTGGGCAACCTGTACCCAGCCGTCCTGCTCCAATAACCGGATCACGTCGCGGACCTTCATGCTCCGCTCCCGCTCGGCCGGTCGTGTCGTTGCTCCCGCCTGCCCTTCACCGCGAAGTTCGGTTAATCCAGGTACACAAACTCATTCACATTGAACAGCGCCCGGCACAGCTCGGTCAACGGCGAGGACGCCAGGAATTCGCGCGCCAGCCCCATCTCGGCGCCGGTAGGGCGACGGCCCAGCGTCAGCCGGTACGCCAGGGTCACGCGCTCCTCGTCGGTGCCTGCCTCGCGCTGCAGCCGCGCCGCCAGCGCCTTCGCTGCGTCCTGCACCTCGCGGGCGTTGAGCAGTGTGAGAGCTTGCATGGCGGTCGTGCTGCGCTCGCGCTTCGGGCAGCTCAGGTTGCTGTCGGGCAGGTCGAACGCCTCCAGAAACGCGAATCGCAGGTTGCGCCGCGCGAAGACGTAGATGCTCCGACGCCGGTGGTCGGCGGGGTTTTCGCTCACCTGCCAGCCCTTGACCGTGCCGAGGTCCGCCGGCAGCGGCGGGAACACGCCCGGCCCGCTGGCCTGCCGGTTCAGCTGCCCGCTCACCGCCAACAGCGCGTCGCGGATGGCCTCGCCCTCCAGGCGCAGCCGGTTCATCCGCCCGAGGAGGTGGTTGTCCGGATCCCTCCGCATTGTCTCCGCGGGTGCCTGCGTGGACTGGCGGTAGGTGTTCGACAGGAGCATCAGCCGGTGCATCGCCTTGAGGCTCCAGCCGCGCTGGCGGAACTCGACCGCCAACCAGTCGAGCAGCTTCGGGTGCGTTGGCGGCTGGCCGCGCATGCCGAAGTCGCTCGCGGTCGGCACGATGCCGCGGCCGAAGTGGTGCTGCCAGAGGCGGTTGACCATGACGCGCGCCGTCAGCGGGTGGTCCGGCTGCGTCAGCCACGCGGCCAGGGCGGCGCGCCGTCCAGTGCTCGCCGAACGCGGCTTCACCTCGGCGGGCGTCTCGCGATGTCCAGGCAGGAGGATGATCGGGTAGCCCGGCCCGACCGCGCCGTCGGGGTGCCTCAGCTCGCCCCGGCGCAGCACGAACGTGGTCGGGACGGCACTGCCCTCCTGAAGCCCCGGCGCGCTGGGGAGCGGCGCGGGTTTGCAGTGGTCGAACGTCTTCAGACGTTGTTGCAGTTTCCGGTGTTCCGCCCGGTCCGCCGCGCTCAGACTCGCCAGAACCTGCTGCGGCGTGATGTTGAGGAAGCGCACGGTCTGGCCGACGAGTTCCTTCTGCCGCGGTGTGCGCTGCTCCGCGCGGGTGCGGTGCGCCTGGCGGGCCTCCTCCGAAAGACGAGCAAGCCTGGCCTCGTACAGCTTCTTGCGATACGGCGCCTCCAGCCGGGCAATGGCGTCGGTGGTCGGCTGGAGGCGGGCCGTGTACTCCTGGCGCGCGCGGTCGTGAGCGGCCTTCTGTTCGGGCGGGGCGACCGGCAGATCCGGGCGGAAGACGGCCGGGGCGAAGAAGGCCTGCAGCCGGTAGAAGTCCCGCTGCGGGATCGGCTCGAACTTGTGGTCGTGACAGCGGGCGCAGCCGACCGTCAGACCGAGGAACACCAGTCCGGTGGTGTCGGTCATGTCGTCGAGCGTGTTCTGCCGGCGCTGGGCCTGGTTGGCGGCGTCGGTCATGTCCGGGCCGAGCAGGTTGAACCCGGTCGCGATCAGGGCGTCCGGGTCGTTCGGGTACAGTTCGTCGCCGGCTAGCTGCTCGCGCACGAGGCGGTCATAAGGTTTGTCGGCGTTGAAGGCGCGGATGACGTAGTCGCGGTAGCGCCAGGCGCCCAGGCGGATCTCGTCGTGCTCGAACCCATTGCTCTCGGCGAAGCGCGCCAGGTCGAGCCAGTGGCGGCCCCAGCGCTCGCCGTAGTGCGGGCTCGCCAGCAGCCGATCGACCACCTTCGCGTAGGCGTCGGGGGAGCGGTCGCCGACGAACGCATCGATCTCGGCGAGGCTCGGCGGCAAGCCGGTCAGGTCGAACGCGACGCGCCGCAGGAGCTGCGCGCGGGTCGCGGGCGGCGCGGGAGACAGCCCCGCCGCCTCCAGACGCGCGAGGACGAAGGCGTCGATGGGGTTGCGCACCCACGCCGCGTTGCGCACCGCGGGCACGGTGGGGCGAATGGGCGCCTTCCAGGCCCAGTGGTCGCGTTTCTCGGGCGGGATGCGGTAATCGTCGGCGGCGCGGCCGGCTGCCACGAGGAGGACCGTGCCGCAGAGGGTAAGCGCGTAAGTCCTCATGGCGCGATTAGCTCCTGGAGCCATTGCCGTTCAGCAGGGCCGGGGCCGAGGCGCGGGCGTGGTCCTGCCCCTGGTACGCCCCGA